>Ga0154517_109_pt2 | contig 142101 bp, 109 predicted proteins | sample RifGroE2_FD_115996 | JGI IMG/M metagenome (GOLD analysis project Ga0154517, IMG submission 115996) | Bacteroidetes bacterium GWE2_42_24
TTTTTGATAATTCAGTTACGGAGAAATATTTTGAATAATGATATTTAATTAAAGAAATGATCAATGCGCAGAAGAGTTATTGATACAACGGAAGAGATGTTGGAAGTTATTAGTCGGTGCGACGTGTGTTATGTCTCAATGGTTACTCCTGAAGGATTGCCTTATGTAGTGCCTATGAATTTTGGATTTAGTGATGGCGTACTTATTCTGCATGGTGCCCGGGAAGGGATGAAAATGAACATTCTGGCGAAGAATCCAAATGTTTGCATCGCCTTTAGCACCGATCATGAATTGCGATACCAACACGAACAGGTTGCATGTTCCTGGAGTATGAAATACCGGAGCGTACTTTTGAGTGGTAAGGTTGAAATGATTCATGATTTTGATGAAAAGGTTTCGGCACTTAATATAATTATGCGAAAGTACGCTGGTCGTGACTTTACCTATAGTCCTCCTGCTGTCCGTGAGGTACAACCCTTTAAGATTACAGGGTTTAAACTTACAGGGCGTGCCTATGGGGTGTAAAATATCAAAATTTTCTTGTTTTTGCAGAAGGGTATTCCCTTAAGAATCGTCGAATTCTTTGATGTCTCCTTTACCTAGAGAGTTAAATTTTAGTGCATAATTTATGGCCTTTCTGCTTTTTTTTGGCCGATCTGTTTATCTTAGAGTATAAATAATAATATGTTCACTGTAAATGAGATAAGCTAAGAATTTTATTTTCATATAATCTATCATCAGAATAGTTAATTGCCTAAATTAAATTTTCTGAAAGAGAATGAGCTGATTTCGTTTTTTTGGGTTATGATATATGCCCCTGATATATAAAGGCACAAAAAACCAGCCATGTTTAGCAAGTGACCTTTGGTTTTATACAATTTTACGTGCCTGACCAATCTCATATTCAATTTTGAAGGTTTTAGCGAGGCTTCAATTCTATTTCTGGCTCGTGCTGGATACATGTTTTTTGTCAGTCATTAAATCGAGTCATTATATTTTCGATTAGACTTTTCTCAGTTTTTTTTGGTAAAACTCCAATGATGAAAAATTCGCTTCATTTAAGATGCACGATAGATTATTTGTACATAAACTAATATCTCTCGGTAATTGGTTGAAGCATTGAGTTACTCGGAAATGAGTAAGATAATACCATGAATTTAATATATATGTGTCTTTGATTGTGGATTATATATATCTATTGATGATTGCTTTATGCTTTGTGTCTGAGCTTCTCCCGTAAGATTTTTTGATCAATGTCGGATGTAATATACTCAAATCAAATAGAATTTCAAGAAATTTTATAGACGAGCAAAATTGCATTGATATTCTGGTTGCTACATGATGATCTGATAGCTTTGGATGTCGTGCATGTGGCTCAATTCAGTCACCTGAGAAAAGTAAATAAAGGCTGAATGTAACGATTGTCATGATAAGACAACTATAACTAATGAAACCGTATATAGTAAATCAGCCATGTTTTACTTGGTTTGGTTTCATATTGGGGAGCAGTTAATTGCTTAAAATCAATTGTCAGAATGAACTCAATGCTCCCCAAAACCCACATTATTCTACCACAAAGCGAAAAATGCTAAACTGTTGACATACTGTGATGAAACATATCATCGCTTCGAAGTAGCTTCGAAGCGTGTTCGTAGCTTTTTCGTTTTTTTACGAAGCAATAACGAAGCAGTGAAGAAGGTACTTCGAATGAAGAAAGACTATGGTATCACTTATGTAAAGGAGAGCTCTTTTTAAAATCTGTAGGTAACTCATATGCAGAGCAGATATTGATCAATTACTCCATTTGCCATAATCATAGGAATTGATAGATGATATACCGAGGAAGGAAGTATCCTTCGGGGATGTTGTGGATAAGAAATGTGATTTGGAAAAGTTATGGGCGTGTGTCCGATGCCCACAATAATTCGAAGACATAAAAAAAGGAGGGTTGACCCTCCTTTTTTTATTCGATGATCGTCATTTCTTTGACCAGATGACCTGCTCCTGCAAATTTATCTATGATGAACAGGCAGTATCGGATATCGAGTGATATATTTCGACACTTGTCGGGATCATACATGAGATCGCTCATGGTGCCTTCCCAGCAACGGTCAAAGTTAAGTCCTAGGAGTTGTCCTTCACCATTCATTACCGGGCTGCCCGAATTACCTCCGGTGGTATGGTTTGTGGCGATGAAGCAAGTGTGCATTTCGCCCGATGCATCAGCATACCGACCGTAGTCTTTTGAATTGTATAAGGATTTAAGCTTTGGCTCAACAACGTAATCGTATACCTCCGGGTTTTCTTTTTCCATGATTCCATTCAGGGTTGTGTAATAATTGTAGCTTGCTCCGTCTTCGGGGACATACCCGTTTACCTTACCATAAGAAATGCGAAGTGTAGAGTTTGCATCAGGGAAGAATTTTTTACCTGGTTGCATTTCCATTTGTGCTTTCATATAAAGCGGCATCAGGCTATCGAATTTGCGATCAAATTCAACAATATGCGGATTTACTATTTGTTTGTTGTAATCAGTTAATTGAAAGGCGAGTTGATAAAGGGGGTCATTCTCGATTTTCTTAACATCTTTCCGGTGAAAATTTCCCAGCAAACCTGACAATCGGTTTTTCGATGTGAACACTGATTTCCGGAAAAGATCGTCGGCTGCAATCTTTAAATTGCCCTTGTATTTTTTTATCAGGTTAGTAAATACTGTTGGTTGTTCGGCTTCACCGGCTGCCTTCACGATATACATCTCCAGCATGGCCGCCAGAATTTCACGATCAATTTGCACTTCGTAGTTTTTGTAAAAGCCATCGGTACTTCTGGTATATTTTTGAGCCAGTGTTTTAATGCTCTGGTCCGATGAATCCTTTGATGCGCAAAGGTCAACAAGTGGAGCAAAACTTCTGGCAAAGCGGATTGCCTCAACCGAAAGTACAGATTCGTTAAGCCATGTTTCGGTAGCTTTCCAGTGTTTGTATGGAGTGTAGGCCTCGTCAAACGCAGCAAGCAATCCTGCATAAGGGGATTGTTCAACTTCGTCAACGCCTGTCCAATTAGCGAATCTGGTTTCAAATTCCTTTTTTATTTCAACGCCTTTAATTCTTTTAATTCCTCGGCTTTCACCAATCCATTTCTTCCAGCCATTGGCTATTCCTGCATGTTTTGCGGCATATCTGAGGCGGATGGTATCGTTTTTTTCAGAATAACTGTTAATGATACCCAGCCTGATTTCTCTCAGAGCTATTCTGATAGGATTAACAATGTTAACGGCAAGGTCGACACCTTGGGCGGGAAGGTATTCTTCGGTGCGTCCCGGGAAACCATATACAAATGTGAAGTCTCCGGGTTGAATACCCTTTAACGAAATGCTTAGATGCCGGCGTGGTTTGAATGGAATATTGTCTTTGGAGTAGGGGGCTGGTTTGTTATCTGTTCCGGCATAGATTCTGAAGATTGAGAAATCACCTGTATGTCTTGGCCAAATCCAGTTATCGGTATCACCTCCGAATTTGCCAATATTAGAAGGAGGTGTGCCAACCAACCTGATGTCGGTAAATATCTCATAAATCATCAGATAATATTCGTTACCATAATAAAATGGTCTTATCTGGGCCTCATAATGATTGCCTTCTGTTGCTTTTCTTTTGATAACTGATGTATTGGATCTGATTTTTTTGTATCGTTCATTCATCGACATTTGAGGTGTGACTCCTTGCAATACCTCGCTGGTAACATCGCTCATGCTGACCAGAAAAGATACAGTCAGACCCGGATTTGGAAGTTCTTCCGATTGGTTCATAGCCCAGAAACCGTCAGTCAGGTAGTCATGCTCAATAGTGCTTCGAGCCTGTATCTGTCCAAAGCCACAATGGTGATTTGTAAGGATTAAGCCCTGATCTGAGACGACCTCTCCTGTACAGCCACCACCAAACAATACGATGGCATCTTTCAGACTGGATTGGTTGACATTGTATATATCTGCTGCGGTCAGTTTCAGTCCCATGCTTTGCATATCGGTCTGATTTTTTTGTTCGAGCAATAGCGGAATCCACATCCCTTCTTCAGCATGAAGGTTCAGCGTGGACAGAAGGAGAAAAAACGAAACGAAAAAAATACGGGTCATGTGCGGGTAAGTAGGTGATAATTATGATAGTAATCGGCTGATGATATCGTCAGTACGCAATCCCTCTGCCTCTGCCTTAAAGTTTCTTACTACACGGTGACGAAGAATTGGCCGGGCCACGGCATTCACGTCTTCCCTGTCAGGAGAATATTTACCATTGAGGGCGGCATGACATTTCGCGCCAATGATCAGATATTGGGATGCACGTGGGCCTGCACCCCAGGTTAGGTACTCCTTGGCCAGCGGATGGGCTTCCGCGGCTGAGGGGCGCGTCTTTACAGCAAGGTTGACGGCATATTCATATAGCTGATCTGTGACAGGGATCTTTCGGACAAGCTGTTGAAAGTATAGTATCTCCTCCTTTGATATCACTGTGTTTACAAGAGTATCTCTTCCGGTAGTTGTGTTCTTAACCACTTGTAGTTCCTCTGCAAACGAAGGATAATCTAACCAGATGTTGAACATAAATCTGTCGAGCTGCGCCTCTGGTAAAGGATAGGTGCCTTCCTGTTCAATCGGATTCTGGGTGGCAAGAACGAAGAAGGGTTCGTCAAGTTTGTAAGTGCTTCCGGCTACTGTCACAGCATGTTCCTGCATGGCTTCAAGAAGTGCTGCCTGAGTTTTTGGCGGTGTCCGGTTAATTTCATCAGCTAGAATGATATTGGCAAAGATGGGGCCATGAATAAAACGAAAACTGCGTTTTTCATCCAGAATTTCAGCACCAACAATATCACTGGGCATCAAATCAGGGGTGAATTGTATGCGGTTATGGCTTAACCCCAACACCTGACCAATGGTACTAACCAGAAGTGTTTTGGCAAGTCCTGGTACACCTACCAGCAATCCGTGTCCTTTGCTAAAGATTGAAATAAGTACATTGCGTACGGTTTCATCCTGCCCGACGATTACTTTAGCGATTTCTTGCCGGAGTTGTTGGAATCTTTCATGCAGGGCATCAACGGCTTCCTTATCAGTTTTATATAGATTATTCATTCGAACAAAGCAAGTTAATAACTACTTGATCCACTTTTGTACAAAGTGGCAGTCTCTGTATTCTGGATTGATCCTAACAAAAGTGGTGCTGATCTTTTCAGTCATCCATTTTTTGATTACTTCATTTTTCTTGTAATCGAGAGCCCAGTTTTGTAACCGGTCATAATCGTCAGTCATATTGGCGCGATGGGGATGGGTACGTTCTTTCAGGTAAAGAATCCGGTAAGCATCTTTGTCTTCATCAGTTTTAAATTGCATCGGATTACTGATTTTTCCAACTTCAAGTTTATCGACCACGTAAAATACTTTTGGGTCTAATTGATCGGGTTCCCATCGGGCGTTCTGGGTTGACGGATTGACCATTAATCCTCCGTTGATTTTGTTGGGGTCGTCGGAGAATTTCTGAACAGCTTCATCGAAAGTCAGTTTCTTACTACCAATCAAATTAGCAATCGAGTCAAGTTCTGATGATGCTTTTGCCATTTCGATAGGGGAGACTTTTGGCATAAGGAGTATGTGTCGGGTGTTTACATAATCGCCACGACGCTCTATCAATTGAATGATATGGTATCCGGCTTTTGATTTAACGATATCGCTTACTTCGCCTTCTTTTAATCTATAGGCTATAGCTTCATACTCAGGGTATAGCTCCCCGCGTCCAAACAAACCGACTTCACCACCTTTGGCGGCACTGCCCGGGTCTTCTGAATAAAGAACTGCAAGTGTTGAAAAATTCTCACCCTCCATGATGCGTTTCCGTAGTGTTCTTAGCTTTTCTTTTACTGCAATTTCTTCAGTCAGTCCTACTTTTGGCTTTTTTACAATTTGTCCGATGGTAAATTCTGAGTTTACCATTGGAATACTGTCCTGAGGCATTTCCTTGAAAAATTTTCTTACTTCTGAAGGGGTGATCTTTACACTTTTGGTAATGCTGTTTTGTGTCATTTCGACTCTCATTTGGTCGCGAATGATACTTCTGAATTCTTCTTTAATTTCAAACAAAGATTTCTTGTAATACTCTTCAAGTTTCTCTTTTGAACCGATTTGTGAGATAAAATAGCGGATACGGCGGTCGAGTTCACTCTCTACCTGTTTATCGCTCACCGTAATACTGTCAACCTCGGCCTGATTAAGTAACAATTTGTTGTAAAGGATTCCTTCAAGGATAGTACAACGGGTTTCAGTAGCACTTCCTTTAATATTACCTTGCATCCTGAACTGAAGGTATTGGGTTTCAATATCAGATGCTAGGACGGGTTTGCCTCCCACAACTGCCACAACTTCATCTATAACCAAAGGTTTGTTCTGAGCGCTCAGGATATTGAAGCTTCCAAGTGTGAGGAGCATGGCAGCCGAGACAGCGACTATTCTTGTGTTCATGGAATCGAGTTTAATAGATTTCAAATTCATTTTTCTTGTCTGCTTTTTGGTACAGGTCGTCGCGCATTTTATTAATGAGTTCAACCTTGCGTCTGTTGAGCAGAATATTTTTAATGTTGTTCCTTTCGAAGCTCAGGGGAGATACGCCATTTTTTATCCTGAAATCGTAAAACCGTATCATGTATACGGAGTTATTGGCAGGGACCTCAACAGAATTATGGTTCTCGAGATAGAGCGACTCGTTGTATGTCGTGATGGGAATAATTTTAAGCAAATCGCTGAAAAGATACCATGAGTCGTAGCTGATGATATACTGTTGGGTACGGTTTAAGCTGAATCGTTCAAGGGCATCAAAGTCGGTTATACTATCAGGTTTAAGGAGACTACGTGCCAATTTGAGTGCCTTAGCTGAATCAGAGCTCATTTTAAAGGCGATTACCTTTACAATGTTCTCGCGCAATTCAAAGTTGGATTTATTTTCATCATAATAAGTCTCAATTTGTGACTCAGTAACAACTGTATCAAGTGTTTGCTCTATCAGCTTCTGCTCGAAAGTATAAACTACAAGCGATTTTCTGTATTCTTCCATCTGACGCGAGAAATCCTGTTGTTCGTCGGTAAGCTTCTTTTCAGCGTGTTGAAAGATAAGTTGGTTTCTGATCCAGTTATTGATGTAGTTGCTTACGATAGCCAGGCTGTCCCGGGTAGGAGTATCTTTAGGAACTATGTCTTTTATTTCACTTCGGCTCAGGTAAGCATTGTTAACTCTGGCTACGGCATCGTTCTGATTGGCAAATTTGTTTTTTAGATAATTGCATGAAGTCAGCAGCAATGCCATCAGCATCACTGGTAAGAGCAGTCGGAAGTATGTTTGGCTCATTAACTTCAAGTTTAAAAATGTAAGGGCGATGTTTCTCGGGGAGAGTATACCCATCAACCATCGCTGTGGGTTATTTGTCTGAAACAACGCCCTTATGAGGAATGCGATTATTTAATCTGATCCAGTACCAAACGATCTACTTCGAAAGGATATTGTTTACGAAGCTTCTCGATCCACTCTTTCTCAAGCTGATTTTGATATTCTGCCGTCACTAGTCCTTTAACTTCTTCCAGTGTCTTAGGTTCAGGTGAGATTGCTCTTTCACAGAAAGCCCAGGTTAGCAACGTTTTTGAGTCCTTGGTTGATATCTCTGATTGGTTTGTTTCTGGAGCTGTTTTGTCAGCCAAAGCATTCTCTCCGGCTATGTATTTCTCTTGTGTAAGATTTACTGAGAGTAGGGTGTCTTTCATCAATTCAGTTTTAACCCAATTGAGTGATTTGCCTTTTTTGGTTATCCACTTTTCAAGTTTCGTCAACATTATTGCAGCATCCCGCTCCGATGACAGATTGTTTATTGTCAGCATTGAGACTTCTTTACGGTCAGGCCACATATATTTTTGCTTCACTGTCTGATAATAGACCCTTAGTCCTGTAGTGTCTTTAACAGCTTTGGTCCATACCAACCTGTCGGTGAGTTCAAACAGGAGGATGCCGTCGCGATACTCCTTGACGAGTGCTTTAAAGTCAGGGTATTTAGCTTCCAGTTGGTTATCCTCATAACTTAGAATGGTCTCGTTGACATAGTCTTTGAAACGTTTGTTTACATAGACCTGAATGTTTTCTGCTTCCTGCTTTTTTTGATGTTTCAGAAGGTATTGGGCAAACTCGGACTGAGTGACCTTTTTGTCGGCAAAGGAGAAGAGCGTTTTGGACGCGATTTTGTCGGGTGCAGGATTCCAGGTACCTGCGAAAATGCTGTCGGTTACTATGCCAGTTACTTCTTTTAAAACAGCGATATCTTCATATAGCTTGTATTCCGCTTTTAGTCGAGCTACCACTACCTCCTGACTCTGACGTCCACGATTATCTCTTGTTACACGTTGTTTGAGTTCAGCTTTCGATTCATCAAAAGTACCCGGAGTTTTCTTTTCAACTAGCTTGATGATGTGCCAGCCATAACTGGTAAGCACCGGTTTTGAATAATCTCCCGGGTTCTTCAGTAAATACACGGCCTCAATGAAGTCGGGAACAAGTCTGTTGCTCGTAAAAGGTGGAAGCTGACCGCCTTTCGCTGCAGAAGCTTTGTCATCGGAATACAGGGTGGCAAGGTCATCCCATTTTTCTCCGGCGTTTAATCTATTGTAAATTGAATCAACCCTTGATTTAACCCTGGCTGAATCGGCTGCTGTTGAATTCTTGGGAAAAGTAAAAAAGATGTGTGCAGCAGTGACCTTTCCGAGTGCAGGATGACGGTCAACGACTTTTATTAGGTGATATCCGAAGTCAGTTCTTATAATCTGAGAAACACTACCAACTGGTGTGTTAAAGGCTGCGGTCTCGAATGGGTAAACCATGTTGAATACAGTGAAATAACCAAGGTCACCTCTGTTGCCTTTCATGGCAGGATGCTGTTTGTTGGCTTCCCTGTCACGGGCTGATTGGTCTTCCGACAGTTCAGTTGCCATTTTGCTAAAATCAGCCCCCTTCATGATTTTCTTCCTGATATCATTGATCTTTTTCCATGCGGTGAGGGTGTCGGCCGGTAATGCATCGGCAGCACAACGAATCAGGATATGAGAAGCTCTGATGTCATACTGGGAGCGGTCATAGGCTTCTTTTGTTAGCAAGTCGATAACCGATTCATCGGTGAAATAAGGTTGGGCCAATTGTTTGCGATAACCGGCCAATTCATCTTTAAATGACTTCATTGTATCAAGTCCTTGCACTTCAGCATCCTTTACTTTAAGCCTGAAGTTGATGAACAAATCCAAATACTCGTTGATGGTCTTGGGGTCGATAGCTTCACTCTGAACATTATTTTTATTATATATGTTCAGAAATTCTCCAGCGGTAATCTTTTCATTACCGACTGTTAGAAGGGTTTTTTCTTTAAAATCCTGAGCAAAACTTTGCAGAGAAGAGGCTGCCATTATGACGGCCAATGTGAGAATTTTTAACGATTTCATTACAATTTTCATACTTATTGATCAGTTTTGGTATGTATTAATTAGCGACTGTAATTAGGGGCTTCTCGTGTGATGGTGATGTCGTGGGGGTGGCTTTCGGTTATTCCGGCCTGAGTAATACGCAAAAATCTGGCAAATCTGAGTGCTTCAATATTGCGTGAGCCAGTATATCCCATTCCTGCTTCTGCTCTTTTTACCTTGCGAACTTCACTAACCTGTTCAGCTATCGTCATGTTTTTGCGTAAAACGCCAATTTCTCCCTCCCGCGCAATGGCAATCGCCATGGTTGCGTTGGTAATGGTATCCATTGCTGCCGATACAATGGGTTTTTTTTGTGTTATGTTCCGGCTGAATCTGGTGGTGAGATCAACCTCACGTGGCATTATATCTGAAAAGGCCGGAATCAACAAAACGTCATCATAAGTCAGGCCTTCGCCTGTTATTCTTGGGAGTTGTGCTGACATAGCTAAGGAACTTTTGGCTTGCAAATGTACAATATTTGATGGGATTACTTCATATTTGTGGGCTAACCATCTCTCGGGAGATTAACACTTTTTTTTATTCTACTAAGGTGACCATACCCCTTTCTTCCTGGTACTTCCCGGTTACCGTGAGAATTCGGACATAATAGGCATAAACCCCCGATTTTAATCTGTCTCCATTGAGAGTTCCATCCCATCCTTCTTCTGTACTTGTGCTTTCAAAGATGCGCTGACCAAACCGGTTGAATATGGCAAAGTAATAATCGTTGGCATCAACTGACAACATGACTGGTTTAAAAACCTGATTAATTGTACTTCTCGGACTAAAGGCTGTCGGAATGAACATTCTGTATGTCGGTAAGGCTACAATGATATTTGAGAAGACACTGTCGGCAGTAAAATAATGATTTTCTGCTGTTTCAATGGCAATAACCCTATATTCAAGTGATTGTAGCGGGATTAACTCCGGGTATTCAATGTCGGTGAAATCGATCTCCTGATTACTTGTTTCACCAATTTGTTGCCATATTCCACCTAGCCGGCGTTGGATGCAATAATGGCTTAATCCTCCTTCAAAACCTTGATGGGGTGTCCATTCGAGCAGGCCTGTCGCAGGGTCTGCTAACCGAAGCCATACGGAAGTACTATAATTGGATTCTACAACTGCAGCCGAACAGCTGTCAAGGGCTAAAACCCGGTATATATATGCTTCGCGTGTGGGGTGTACCAGACTGTCGGCAAAGGTTATTAATCCACTTTGTGGTATAAGGGTGTCGACAGTAGTGAAGTATAATTGATCCAAATCACTCCTTTGTAAAATCAATCCTGCCGTCTGGGCAGTAGAGTCGTTAACTATCGCCAACCTAATTTTTCTGTTCTCTTCAACGTTAGCATAACGGATGTATGTAAACTGAGGCGGCTTGGGTTGAAGTACATGAATGGCGGCAACTGATGAACTACTTGTGATTTCCGAGTTATTGAAGGCCACTACTTTGAATTTATATAATGTGTTGTGCTCCAGATTGGTGAAAGATGTAGTCAGCGAATCAGCCCCAACGGTATCAAACGGCAGATATGGCCCGTTGTCTGTACTTACCATCAGTCTGTAGCCCGCCAGTCCTTCAGGCATATTTACATAGGATGTCCAGTTTAGCTCAATGCTGTGTTCGCAGATATGATGTTCTACAGGTGCCATCCACATAGTCTGTACTAACCTTGGGATTCCAAGATCGGCGGTGGTGTTTCCGCAAAGATCAATTGAAGCCATGCTAAAAATCCGTGGTCCATTGGCTGCATTAATACCAGATTCCATGTAACTGGTAATATCTGCTGATGGGATTCGGCACAGCGTATCCCAGATGCCATTGTAGTTGCTGAAGATGATGTATTCTTTGGTATCAGGTGAGGTACCCTGTTGCCAGCCGAAAAGGATTTGGCCACTTTCGTCGGCACTTACGCTATCTATTGACGGAGAAAGTGGAGGAGCAATGTCTTCCATCGGAATAGTCGTCTGACTGAAATTCTGATTGTTGTACACACGCCAGCTTATTCTGTAGCGAACTGATTCAATGCATACACCTGGAATGTCGGTATATTGGTTGCCTGCTGTGCTGTCGATCAATATCCATGACCCGGCCCCCGTCTCTCTGTAAATATAAAACCAGGGTTCTGCCTGAGGGTGAGGTTCTGGTCCATAATCTCCCCATCGAAGGTCAGCTGTGTAGTCGTTAATATTGGTAACCACAGGAACAATGCTGAAGAGCGTATCACTCGGTGATATGGGGTTACCTGAAGTGACGGTAAGGATATAATAGCGGTGCACTATGTTGTCAGAGGCAGCATCGGTGTGTGTCCATGTCCCGACAGTTGAAATGCTGACGGAGGCTATTCTGGAGAAACTTCCCGATCCGGCTGCATGATAAATGTCATATGAAGAAAAACCGACTGGCGAAGTCAATGGAATCCAACGCAGAACTATGTCAGCTTCTGACTGAACACTGCACCCGTATAAATCTACTACAGGTGCTGTTTGTGAAAACAGATCTTGCGAGATTATCGCTAGCGTGAATACCAGTGAAAACCAAAACTTCATATGGGAGTGAACGCTCATTTCATACTGTTATTTCCCAACAATTACCACAACCATTTGTTTTGGGTCAAGATATTTTTTTGCCATCAAGGTAATGGTCTCCGGGGTGATTGTTTTTAATGCATTTAAATAATCAACGTAAAACCGATAGTCAAGGTTAAAATCAGATGCCGTTTTAATGCGGTCTGCCAATGCAAAGGCACCATCGATCGATCTTAAGAAACTTCCAGCAAGGTAGGTCAGCGTTTGTTGCAACTCTTCATCGTCAGGCGGATTATTTGCCAGCCTGACCAGTTCATTCTCCACAGCAGCAATAGCCTCATCAGTTTTTGATGAATCAATTTCTGCTCCGATAGTAAACACCGAACTATTCTTCATGGGAATAATACCTGCTCCAATTCCATAGGTATATCCTTTGTCTTCCCGCAGGTTCTGATTAAGCCTTGACCCGAAATAACCACCCAGTAAGTTTACAGCGATTTGCAATGGTATGAAATCTGGATGATTCATTGTTATTGTTTTACATCCATATCGCAGGGCGGTTTGTATACTTTCTGGGTGATGCAAATGAAATGTGCCTGAAAAATTATTTGTGAGATATTTCTCAGTTATAGAAGGTGCCGGATACCTGATCAGGTTCATTGAGCCGAGTGTCATGACGATACTATTAATAATGTGTGAATCATAATTCCCGGTTAACACCACCCGCAAACCTTGATTGAGATAATGTAGAGTATGGAACTTTTTTAACGCATCCACTTTTAATTTGCTAAAATCATCTTCTACAATAAGCCCTCCATACGGATGATCATTGCCAAAGAGTTTATTCATCATCTGCCGGCGAGCTTCCCATGGGTGCTTTTCACGATTTATTATGAATTCCTGACGCCGTTCTTCAAGGATACGGTTAAAAGATTTTTGTGGAAATTCAGGTTCGGTAATCATTGTAAAAAATGCAGGAAACACTTTACTAAAATGATTACTGAGAACCACCATGTTTATCATAGTATAATCCGGCAAGGCACCTGAACTGATATAAGCACCATGATAATCAAATGTTTCGGATATTTCTTCTCCGCGTAGGTTCCTTGCCCCCTCCTTTAACAGTTGTGCGCACATTTGTGCCTGAAGTGGCTCAGTCTGATGTCCTATCCCTGCAACAGTTATTACTTCAAGCCTTACCAATTCACTTTGAAAATCCTCAACCAGCGTGAGAATTGTTCCGTTGGGCATCACCAGAGTGGATGGCTTAAGTCGACTGTAGGGCAGGGGCAGATTGTCAGCCGATATGTGTTCGGGCAGTAACGGGTGAATCTCCGGGGTTATGGTTCTGTTGGGTTTCATGATGAACTTTTATGGAAAAATATCTACAAGAATTATACCGTTGAACTTTGTTTTATAAAAAAAGAGGGTCGGCTGTCAGCCGACCCTCGTGTCTGGTTTACCTTACCAGAAAAACTTGTCCTGAAAGTGTTTGCTCGCGTCCTGGTGCCGTAGTTCCATCACCCCTGAACACCAGATAGTAGATATAAATTCCAGCGGGACATACATCACCGTTGAATTTGCCATCCCATCCTTTCTGGAGATCATCGGTCTGGTAAATCAGCATCCCATGTCGATCGTATATGTACATTTTAAATGAGATAGTCACGTCTGAGGTTACTGGTCTGAACACTTCGTTGACGCCATCACTGTTGGGTGAAAATGCTGTAGGAACGTTGAATACTCCTTCACACAACTGAATATAGATAGAATCAGTGACAGTACAACCTTCGTTACCCACGGTTACCCAGTAATGCCCGGTTTCACTAATGGTACGAATACGCGACTGGCTTTGGTTATCCCAGAGGTAGTATTCAAATCCATCTCCTCCGCCAGCATCAAGCTTCACTGGCTCACAGGTGAACAGATACTGATCGACACCAAGATTCAGGTAAGGTTTCGGGTGAACCGTAATTCCGAAAGGAATCATATCAGAACAGCCCTGAAGAGTTGTTGCAATGACTTCATAGCTGGTGGTCTCGCGTGGTGATGCAACCACACTGTCGCCTGCGATAGTGTCAAGACCTGTTTCTGGTTCCCAATGGTAGCTGAAGGTGGGTTCTCCGGTAACAGTTATCAATATGGATGAATCACGGCAAATTGCCGGATCGTCTGGGTAAAGCGAGAATTCGGGCTTAGGATTGATGATCAGTGTTGTTGTGTCTGCTGCATCAGCGCATGGTGTATTGCCATAAGCTGTGAAGATGAGCATAACTGTGTCGCTGGTTATAACGTCATAATTGCCATAATGATACACTGTGGATGCAGCATTCGGGTTATCAAACCAGCCACTGCCGGTGGTTGTCCATTCAATGGTTGCATTGTTCTGCAGGGTGTCGACCGAAACCGGATAACTTAGCTGTTCGCAGATGGAGTCAAGCTCCTTGTTAATAACGGCTATCGGTTTAGGAATTACAGTAAGTGTATATGAAACGGGGTCGCTTACGCCACAGTTGGTTTTATACCTGGCAAAATAAGTAGTGGTTGTTCCTGGGGATACAGTGAGTGTGTCTGATATAATAATCGTGGGGTCGAATTCACTCCACCAAAGCAGGCTATCACCTACTCCTCCTTCAGCCCACATCATAACTGACATCCCTGACAGGGCACAGATACTATCATCGGTAGCGCTAATCATCACCGGAGAAACCGGCAGGTTGACTACTACATCAATGAAAGCCCAGGGCGATAAGCCACAATAGTTTTCTTTTCTCACCAGATAGCGTGTTGTTACCAGTGGTGCAACTACCGTCAGGTGGGTTCCGCTTCCAATGATGATGGTATCTGCTCCTTGAATAATAGCCCATTTTGTCGCTGTGCCGTTACCTCCAGTACCTGATAAAGTAATTGCTGAAACTGCACCAGGGCAGAAGTAGTTGGTGTCGACGGAAATCGTATCAGGCGGCTTTGGTGTATTCACTACGAGTGTCAGTTCTTTGCACTCCGAAATGGAACAACTGTTTTCCCATCTTGCCAGATATTTAGTTGTAACAATTGGAGCCGGTATAGAAATGACTTTTCCCGTACCTACAACTAATCCTCCACATTCACGAAGGAACCATGTAAGCGATTCACCGTGAGGCGAAATAGTGTCACCATACCCTCCCTCGGAAGTAAGCGTGATAAACTCAACCGATCCGATACAGATATCGTTGATGTTGGGGAAAATAGTATCGGGTGCGACAGCATTCGGAATAATGTGAATGGCTACCGAGTCGCAGTCTGATTCACCGCAACTGTTGGTATAGGTGGCATAATACCATGTGGTGGTATCAGGTGCAGTTACCGAGAGTTGCGTCCCCGTTCCAAGAACAGTTCCTCCACACGACGTTCCGTACCAAGTGAGGGTTGTCCCATTTCCACCTGATGCAGCTATATTGATGGTAGTACTAAATCCCTTACAAAGGTAATTGGTGTCTGGAATCATCGAGGTTGGCGGAAGTGGTGCATCTACGATAAGAGTGTCTGTCAATGCTACCGACTCACCACAGGTGTTTGTGTTTACAGCGAAGTATATTGTTGTAACATTTGGATTGGCGATGGTCAGCGGATTCCCCTTACCGACCGCGATACCACCTACCGAATTAGCGTACCAGTAAATGGTGTCACCCTGATTAAAGGTACCTGTTGCTGAAAGGGTAATGTCGACCACATCTTCGGGACAAACAATACCAGGACTAATACTTATTGATGCTATAGGAGCTGGCAAAGGCTTCACGTTAACCGTAAATTCTTTGCATTCTGATTCGCCACAGCTACTCTCCCAGCGGGCATAATAGGTGGTGGTATCTATGGGTGCGGTAATCAGCAACGGGTTGCCGACACCCAACTCTGTTCCTGTACATGATCCTTCAAACCAACGGACCAGTTCACCAGAACCTCCGGTAGCATTCAGGTTGATAACCCCAAATTCAGCGTCACAGAAATCGTTATGGTCAGCAAAAAGTGAATCTGGTGTTTCGGGAAGTTGTTTGACAATTACATCGATCGAGGTACAATAGGAGACCATACACTGGTTCTTCCAGCGTGCATAATAAGTCTCATTGGTATCGGGGGCTGTTATCGTCAGTGGATTGCCTGTGCCAACTAAACTGTCGCCACACGACTTGGTATACCATTGGACTGTATCGCCCAAACCTCCGAAAGCAGTCAGAACAATTTGCGTGACGGTGCCGATGCAATAATTGCTTGTGTCAACACTTAATGAATCAGGTGTGATTGGCATTGGGGTAACATCTACCCTTACGGAATCACATTCGCTAACCCCACAGATACTGGTCCATTTGGCGAAGTACCACGTGGTGTCGGTTGGTGATGCAATGGGCAACTGGTTACCTGTTCCCAACTGTATGCCATCGCAACTTCCCAAATGCCAGCTGAGAACATCTCCATATCCACCTGTTGCATTCAGATTGATAGTCTGAATACTGCCGTAGCAGTAACCTGTCGTGTCGGAATACACGGAATCAGGGGCAATGGGCAGCGGAATTACTTCAATCAGCAACGAATCACAAGCGGTCTCACCGCAACCGTTGACTGCATGTGCGTATAACCATGTACTGTCGGCGGGTGCCTCAATGGTCAGAACATTGTTAAGTGTTGTACTTCCAAGGTAGGTGCCTGTGCAACTTCCGGTGTACCAGCGAACAGAGTCGGTAGTCGTAATGGGTGCTGACAGCTCTATCTGGGTAAACTGTCCTGAACAGTATAAATTATGGTTGGTAAAAAGATGAGCTGGCGCAACAGGCAAAGGATTTACAACCGTGTAGAGGGTCGTATCATTAGTACAACCGTCGGCATTGGTATAGATATAGGTTATTGCATAGGGACCTCCCGAGCCAGCCGCTGCCGGGTCAAAAGTAGCTGTCCCGTTACCGTTGTCGGAGATTCCAATTCCTGTAAATATTCCGCCCGGCAATGAGGGTGAGCCGGTAATGGTTACAGCCTGAGCATCGACGCAATAGGCAGTATCAAGCCCTGTAAGAGTAACAACCGGTGGTGCGATTACCTCGACCGAATAAGTGGTATCCCCCGTACAACCGAAGAAATCTGTCAGGGTATAAGTGATTTCATGTATTCCGATTCCGGCAACGGCAGGATTGAAAATGGCCATCCCTATGCCAAGATCGGTTAACCCATTGCTGGGTGTTGTAAATTCTCCAAATGGATAACCGCTGCCTTCAATTGTATCAGCAAGAGCATCCAGACAATAAGTCTCAGGCATGCCGATGATAGTGGGTTCCGGGATTGGCTGGACAGTTACCTGCACTGTGTCTGCGCTCTCGCAACCATTGGCATCAAGGAATGTGTATATTACTTCAAAAGTACCCAACCCGGTAATGGAGGCATCAAATGTTCCGGTTCCGCTACCGAGATCGGTTACGCCGGGGTTGCCGCTGAAGGTTCCGGCAGGAGCCTGACTTCCGGTGAGATTTGCCGTCTCATTTGCACAGATTGATGAACCCAGACCGGTAAAACTTACTGGTGTCAATTCGTTGATGATCACTTGCATCGTGTCGGTGTTGGAACAACCTGCAAGGTCGGTGAAGCTGTAAATAATGTCGTGCGGGCCTGTACCTGTCGGAATTGCCGGATTGAAGAACGCGGTGCCATTGAAAAGATCAGTGATACCCGGGCCAGTAAAACTTCCGAAGGGGCTTTCACTTCCCACCAGTGTTACGGGGTCATTGTTACGGCAATAGGAAGCGTTAAGGCCTGAGAAACTGATCACCGGTAAAGAAAGTACAGTCACAGTTTGAGTGATGCTGTCGCTACATCCGCCCAATGAGGTAACCTTGTATGTGATATCATAAGTACCCGCTCCTACTTGTACCGGATAAAAATAAGCGGTTCCATTTCCATTATTATGTATGTTCTGCCCGCTAAAGGTTCCATTGGGTGCCTGATCGCCAATCAGTAAAACACTCTGTACGTTGGCACAATAGGAGGAAGCCAGTCCTGAAAAACCTACTTCGGGTAATTCGTTTACAATCACGAGGGCAGTGAAGGCATTGGTACAACCATTTGCATCTGTGTAGATATAGGCAATAGAATAGGGGCCGCCGACTCCTGCTGCTGCAGGGTTGAAAGCTGCCTCGCCAGGTATGGTATTGGTAATCCCGATACCGGCAAAGTATCCTCCGGTTGGCTGACCAACAAGGGTGTAGGGTTGATCGTTCTGGCACACGTTGGCTGGTAATCCTGTGAATGATACCACCGGAAGCGCATTGACGAGGACGCTCTTGGTGGAATCGTTGAAACATCCGTATGAATCAATGTAGTTGTATGTTATGTTGTGGGTTCCGGGGCCGGCTACCGCGGGCGAAAATTTAGCTGTTCCGTTTATGATGGAGGAGAGCCCGGTCACAGGACTGAAATACCCGTTAGGGGCTTCACTTCCCGTAAGATCAACTTCAGGCTCATTAGCGCAGTATTCTGCTCCTAATCCGGTGAAGAAAACTATGGGTAACGGTTTTATCTCTGTGGTTTGAAAGGCGGTTCCGCTGCAGCCGTTGGGATCAGTAAAGTTGTATATTACTATGTTCGTTCCCTGACTAGCCAGGGAAGGAACATAAGTCGCTGTGCCGTTGAGGTTGTCTGTCAGGCCGGGAATGATCACAAAAGTACCCGTGTTGGCCGGACTTCCCTGCAGAAGAATTGAACTGCTATTGTCTTCACAATAATAGGGTGCAAGTCCTGTAAGGGTTACTACTGGCTTGGGATTTACGGTTACCGGAACGTTCATGCAGGTACTGTTGTCACAACTGTTTTCCCATCTGGCGAAATAGGTAGTGGAAACTGTTGGGGCAGTGATGGTGAGTGTGGTATCAGAACCAACATATTCGCCACCACAGTAGCCTTTATACCATTTCAGAACATCGCCTGAACCTCCGGTAGTACTAAGTGTAATGGTGTTCATCGAACCATTACAATAGGTGGGTACATTGACCGATGCAGTTGCAGGTGGTACAGGACCGGGCTTAACTATAATGGTCACGCTGTCACATAAACTCGAACCACACGAGTTTTGCCAATAGGCATAATAAGTGGTGGTGACCGTGGGCGGGTCAATAGGCAATGGGTTGATGTTGCCTATAAAAGTGCCTCCGCAACTTCCCTTGGTCCAGGTAAGCTGGGTTCCTGAGCCGCCTATTGCCGTAAGGGTGATGGTACTGGAGTAGTTAAAGCAGATTTCGGAAACAGAGGCAGTCACTGAAGTGACTTTTACCGGTTGGGGAAGCACTGTAACTGATACAGGCAGGCAGGGGGTGATGCCACAGTAACTTTCGTAACGACCATAAAACGTGGTGTTTGTTGTCAGTGAAGGGACGACAAATGTGCTTCCTTCTCCTTCGAGTATCCCGCCACAACTGTTCTTGTACCACCTGAAGATGTCGCCTGAGCCTCCGGTTGCCGTCAGTGTTACTGATTCAGCACCTGCGCATACTGTAGCGGGGATGGCCATGACTGAGATGGGTGTCTCGGGCAGATTGCGCACATGAACGGTCACCTCGGCGCAGCTCGTTATTCCGCAAACATTTTCCCAACGAGCATAATACGTTGTGGTTGTATCGGGTGAAGCAAGACTGAGTATTTCGTCTTCCCCAACCGGAGTGGTCCCACATCCATCTGTATACCATTTTACAATTTCACCTGTACCACCAATGGCTGTGAGAAGGATGTTCCCGTTGTCGTTCTCGCAGAAATTCTCCCGATCGGTTGTAGCCGCTGTCGGTGCTGTAGGGGGGAGGCTTTCGGAGATGATTGTGAATGTAGTGTCTTTGGTGCACCCGTTGGCATCGGTGATAGTAAGCTGGTAATTCCCGACAACCAGTCCGGTGAGGTTTTGTGTGGTCGATCCATTATCCCACTGAAATGTGTATGGAGCCCGCCCACCCGCAACTTCGTAGCTGATGGTTCCATCTGAACCTCCCGGACAATTTACATTGGTAACTACCGGAGCAATGTATAAATCATCAAAGCTTAGTGTTGCAAAGAAGGCATCAGTCCCGCCCGAACCTAACAGGATGTTGGTTCCAAAACCAATGTTCTGGCTGTAATTGCCTCCAATATAAACTTTACCTGTTGTGCCTGTTGTCAGTGCAAAGGCTGCATCATCTCCCTGACCTCCGTTGGCTATGGCGAACCTGATCACTCCGAGTGCATCAATACGGGCTAAAAATAGATCATTGCCTCCTGCAGACTGGAATTGCTTTGCTCCGATGGTTGCGGTTTGTGAAAACCGTCCGCCGATCATATAATCACCATTTATCCATGGACTGAGAGCAAGGGCGGCATCATCACCAAGTCCGCCTGCACGGGTAGCCCAGGCGTTTGTGCCATCTGCATTAAAAGCAGCAACGAAGATATCACCTGCTCCCGCGCTGGTGATACTGTTGAGCCCAAACTGTGCCGTTCCAATAAAGGAACCAGCAATTATGGTCTGCCCTGCAGGGTTTATATGAATTGAATAACTTTGATCGTCTTGTGTCCCCCCTGCTTGTACTGCCCAAACAGGCTCACCATATCGACTGTATTTTGTCAGAAAGATATCGTTGGCTCCTGATGAGGTTAGTGTTGTTGAACCGATGGTAAGCGAACTCTGGAAAATGCCGGTCACTAATACATTGCCACTCATATCAGTGCCGATGCCTGTTCCTGTTTCTGTAGTAACAGAGCCAGCCTGTTTCACCCATTGCATTACGCCCGAATTGTTGAATTTGGCAGTGAATATATCATTGCCACCGAGACTCATCAGGTTTTCTCCCTGAAAATTTGCCAGTCCCTGAAATGAGCCGGTAATATAGCAATTGCCGGAACGGTCGGTATACATTGCTCTCGGCTGGTCGGTTAGTGAACCGCCTGCTGTTCTCACCCATACGAGGTTTCCTGTTTTGGTGTACCGCGCCAGAAAGATGTCATATTCTCCCGCGGTATTCACCTGTTGGGTGCCAAAGAAAGCCATATCACCTATGCGGCCGGTAAGGTAAAGGTTGCCCAGACTGTCTGCTCCGAGACTGGTGGCCTGGTCGTCGATAGTTCCTCCGATCTGGCGTACCCAAAGTAGCACGCCGCCTGCATTGTAACGGGCAATGAAGGCATCGGTACCGCCGAAACTATTGAGCGTGGTGCTGTTGAATATGGCTGAACTTTTGAAGGTTCCAGTCACTGTAATGGCACCATCTGTCGGGTCGGTCAGGATAGATGTGATATTATCATCTCCAGGCCCTCCTGCTTTTTTGCTCAACCCCCAATAGCTTGTGTCGCGTCCGAAATGGATGGCGATCCCGTCATCAATCTTCAGAATTCCTTTCAACATACAGTTTACAGTGTCGGTAATGGTGTAGCGGTAATCTCCGGCTACAACACCTGTCAGGTCTTCGGTGTTATTACCCGTACTCCAGTTTACGGTATAAGGGGTATGGATTCCTGAAATGGTAAGATCGATTGCGCCATTTGCATCACCGGGGCAGGCTGCATGCTGGATCAGCGCATTGGCCGTGAGGTCACAGTAGTTGGAATTCCACTGCCAAAAATCGTTAAAGTAGGTCGAACCATTATCGGAGCCTCCCATCAGGTAGGCTTTCCCATCGACCACGAAACCAGCGGGCAATTCACGGCCAACCGCCCGAAAACTGTTGAGTTTTGACCATGCATCGTTCACCGGGTTATATTCCCACATCTCCGATTGCAGGTTTGTGCCATCATCTCCGGCAGCCAGATAACCGCGGTTACCTATACTATAGCTGGTTGAAAGTGCGCGTGCTGTGCCTCCAAAATCGGCTTTTCGGATCCAGTTGCCAAGGGTAGGGTTATAGGCCCATAAGTCAGAAAGATATCCGGTACCAAAACCTAGTCCTACATAACCTGTTGTGCTGGTGCTGAATGCTGCTGCATAAATTCTGCCTCCGGCAGGTAGTGGTGTGACGGCTGTCCATGTGTCCGTCAATGTGTTGTATTTATATAAGTCGTTTTGGAAAGCGCCTGTATAGCCCATTCCTACGAAAAAGTCCGCTCCGATAGTCAGGCTGATTGATCCCTGTCTGGCTCCTCCACCGAAATCAGCCATCGCTGCCCAGGCGTTTGTCCCTGGTTCATATCGCCACATGTCGGCCATAAATGTGCCGTCATATCCGGTGCCAAACCATGCATTTTGAGTATTCGAGAATGCAACACCTCCCATTCGAGGTGCAGCAGGCAGATCTGCTTTTTGTGTCCATGTATTGGTCGTGGGATCATATTCCCATAGGTCGTTGTAGTAGGCTCCATCGAAGCCGGCAACAATATAGCCTTTGGAGGCGATGTTGAATCCTGTGGCGCCACGACGGGCATTGCCGGTAAAGTCGGCCCGGCGGATCCATGTGTCTTGTGCCGACAAGGTACTAATAATCGGAAGTAGGGCGATGAGTAGAAACAGGTGCAGTTTTTTCATTTATCCTCGGGAATGAAAGTATGGTAGATCAATAGGTTATTCCAAGACTGTCAAGTTCTTTAACTGTGACTGAAGGGGGCATCCGCCCATGGTTGAGTTTCTCAACCACCAGCATGGCAACTGATCTTGCTTCGGGCTCGCTTGCAAAAGCGTGGTTCCCACTGATTGCTGGTATGGTCGGTTGATTGATGATAACTGATTTGTTTTGTGTAATTTGATAACCCCATCCGTCGGCTGTTGCGACAATTACCACCTGATAGACTGAATCGGGCTGTACCATTTTTGCGACAGTTATCATTTCGGTTGATTGATTGCCGCTTGTTCCACATCCCATGGAAGCGAGTAACAGAGCAGTTATTATCAACGAATTAAAGCTTGATGTTTGCATCAGGGCTCGACAATAGGTTATTTTACTCGACAAAACACACCAAAGGTAAAGATTTCAGCCGGTTAACCAAGGTATTTTGTGGTTTTTTTTGCCGGAGTTTTCTTTTTTTTGTGGTGTCGGTTATCTGACAGACACTGGTCTGGAAGGTTGGGTTGTATCAGGAGTGGTAATTGAAAGAGGATTTGATTTGTCGGTTTTAATTTTAATTTTTGGACAATATATTTCCAATGATGTGTTTATGTTTTTTCAATCCCTTTTTTTCGCTGCTTTGTTGATAAACTTTTCTAAACTGAAATTTTATTCCAACGCTGAGAGTCTTGCCTTGTATGGAATTGTTAAGAGTATAATAGCCCGGTTAAAAATCATTTAACGATTGTAAACCGGTGCCTCCATGAGTGCAAATCCGGGCGTGGCCTTCTGCAATATGCTGACATGAATTAGTAACTACTCTTACTGTTCAATGATTTCTGAAACTCGCTGATAGTTAGCCGGATTTGCTATAGCTCCCAATAGCTATCGGGAGTTTATGGGATTTTCTGATGGAATAGCCTTGTAGCATAATATTTCCTTTTTTCAAATAATGGAAACAAGCCATGGTACAGTTTTTGTAACGTGATGGTATGCTTTTAAAAGAATATACAACGAAAATCAATCGAAAATCAATCGTGAATCAACCCTAACCGTTCGATTAATGTACGGTTAATGTACGGTTAATGTACGGTCGATCTACGGTCGATCTACGGTCGATCTACGGTCGATCTACGGTCGATCTACGGTTTATCTTAAAAAATGATACATTTTTCTCTCTTTTTCAAAACTGGAATTTACTGCATCCGGCTGATTCGTTATTCTGTGAAATTGATGGAGATAAAAGAGTCAGAGGCGATGCAATTATGGTAATCTGCTATAACGCCCCAGGTGAGTTGAATCTTCAACTATACTATCAAAGCCTGCCACAAATTTTAACAAAGAAGGCATACCCACCCCCCATACTCTGGATCAGTAGTTTTCAACCCGTCTTTAGATTCACGTAGACCTGCATGATTCCCTGGTAGAAAACCGGTGAATGGGTCAGATTACAGGAGACTCAGGATTTAGTAGTAATTCCGTTAAAAACTAAGTTGTAAGACTATGTTGATCAGGTTTTCGGAAAGCCGGTCAGCAATTGCAAATACTTCGAAATGCGCAGAGTATTAGTGTGGCAAAGGTTTATTCAGCCAGCTCATACTCATAATCGAGCGAAAAGAAGCGGAAGGTGTCATAGGCTGGTGTATACCGGGTTCCTGTAGTACGGTCGGGACGTCCATCAGGGTGGAGGGCAAAAGTAAGCTGCTCCAGAATTTGACCGCCTTTGGTCATTCGTGTCCGGGCTATTTCCTGACCGGCTTCATCGTTTTCTGTTTCTGTGATGACAATTCCCTGATTGTTTTCCACGGTTTCACGGACGGTATTTCCTTCGTACTCCCAAGTAGTACGGGCAATTAGTTGATTTCGCGTGTTGTAGATTCGCTGAACTACCGGACGGTTGTGTTCATCGTACTCCATTTTTGATACTCCCTCTTCTTCACCCACCCCGGCAGTTGTCGTGATCTGGCGGCCATTTTCGTCGTAGTCGTAGGTGATTGATTCAAGCGTATTGCCATCGTTGTCGGTTTCAATCACTGACATGAGGAGGTCGCCGTTGTATGTATAAACTTTTTCCTGACTTGTTTCTTCCTCAGGGTCGGATTCAATCCGGCGGATGAGTCTTTTTTTATCATCGTATTCGTAGATGGTTTTCATCTCCGATCCATCGCCGAAGCAAAGGGTTTTGCTGGCCAATAATCCTGCCTCATTATATTCGAATTTCTGAACTTCTGAAATTTCGTTGAGCAGGTCGGTAGTTGTGGCCTCAATCAAATGGCTGTCTTTGTATATGTTACTGGTTGATTGTTCGGGTTGTCCGTTGTCGTTGCAAACAGTTTCATCGAGTATATTACCATCGGTATCGAAAAATGCTTCCGAAAGGAGGCGCCTCCGTTCCTGATTTTCGGGCGAGAGGATTTCATTCCGGTAAATTGACTGGTATATACGACGCTTCAGAATTTTAAAACTCATGGTACAATGGATTTAATAGGTGTTTCGATGATTGGCAAAAGTAAGGAAATCGGCTTAAGATTATAGTTTGGACTGACTTCTTGCATGGTGAAATTTCTTTAATAGAGCATATGATAATGATGACCTTATGTATCTTTAAGATAACTAAAAGAAAAATTAAATTATTCACTGAAATTCTATGTGCATTGATAAATAGGTATTTAATAAAATCTGTCTTCGTTTTTTTATGAAATTGTTTTTTGTTTTTTGAGTAATTCCATATCATTTCTACCTTTACTGCCTTAATCCACGGAAGGTGGATTACAAAACTTTAACTAATCAATATCCAAATTTTATGAAAAAAATCTATCTGCTTTTCGTTGGCATTTGTTGTTCGTTGCTAGTCAGCGCGCAAGTCTATCTGTCTGAAGATTTCGGCGCCGGCACTATGCCGCCAACCGGTTGGTCCCTCGATGGCATTCCTGCACAATGGAGTAACAGCGCCAGTAGCAATGCAGGAGGAACTTCCCCCGAGGCCAAGTTTTCTTATGTCCAACAAACCACTACCACAAGATTGGTTTCTCCTATTGTCGACATGACTGGTGTTGCCAACGTTACTCTGTCGTTTAAGTATTTTTATGATCATTATGCTAATGGGCCTTCAATTGGTGTTGCAACCCGTTTTGGTACCTCTGGAGCATGGAATGTTGTTTGGCAGACTACCCCATCAGCAAACCAGGGCCCCAAAACACAGGTGGTTGATTTAACTAATATTGGCCAGAGTGATTTCCAGTTCTGTCTGTTCATTACGGGAAATCTGTATAATGTAGACTATTGGTATATTGACGATATTAAGCTGTTTTCGCCGCTGGCACTCGATGCTGCCCTGGCTTCCGTGAAAATTGCCAAGTATACAGAGGAAGGCGTTCCTTTTAACCTTGAAGGTACAGTCTCTAATGAAGGCTCTACAGTATTGAATTCATTTGATATTAATTACACACTCGATGGCGGATCGGCTCAGGTTTATCCTGTTACCGGTGTCAATGTTGCTCTGGGTGATGTGTACAACTTCACCCACAATGTTCCCATCGTATTGTCAGGTATTGGTGCGCATCCCATAACGGTTTGGATAAACAATGTAAATGGAGGGATTGATCTCAATCCTGATAATGACACAATGCATGTTGTGTCGAATGCAGTGCCATTCGTTCCTGAAAAGAAGGTGCTTGCAGAAGAGGCTACGGGTACATGGTGTGGCTGGTGTATTCGCGGTATATGCTTCATGGATTATATGGCCGAAACCTATCCTGATACATGGATTGGTGTGGCAGTGCATAATGGTGACCCGATGGTTGTGACTGATTATGATGGCGCTATGGCTCAGATTATTCCGGGATTCATGGGATATCCGAGTGTGACATCAGACCGTACATCTGGTGACTCGGATCCTTCTGATCTTGAAGCAGGTTACCAGCGCAGGATAGAAGCTATCAGTCCTGCAACGGTTGAAATTGTGAATTACGCATGGAATCCGGATACCCGTGAAGTATCATTTGATCTTCAGTCTGAATTTGTTGCTGACGTCAATAATGAACTTCGCTTCGGGGTTATTTTCGTTGAAGATAGTCTTTGGGGTACATCTGCACAATGGGGACAGACCAACTATTACGCAGGTGGATCCAACGGTGCTATGTGTGGCTATGAAAACAAGCCCAGTACTGTTCCTGCAGCCGATATGAAATTTGATCATGTGGCTCGTGAAATTCTGGACACTCCATTTGGAACACCTAACAGTCTGCCTGCCTCTATTACATCAGGTTCGGTAATTAGCTACCAATATAGCTATACCCTTCCCGACGGATGGCGTTACGATAAACTCCATGTTGTAGGATTCCTGCTTGATATGTCGACAAACGAGATACTGAATGCCAACAATGTGATCAGTTCGTATGTAGGTGTTGCTGACCGGAATTTCGAAAATGGAATAGCTGTTTATCCTAATCCTTCACGCGAGTATACCAACGTTGCCTTCACGCTTGACAATGCCACAGCTGTTAGTGTAGATGTATGTGATTTGTTTGGCAGTATGGTCTATTCGGGAGATGTTCATGAATATGCAGCCGGTCAGAACCAGATTCGTATCAGCAATGCTTCACTCGCAAATGGGATGTATGTAGTAAGGCTGAACATCGGTAACCAGATCATTACACGGAAAATATCGGTTGTTAAGTAATATCTGAGTTGTGTTTCCCAACTGTCTTTTTTAGTTTTTCCGGCTTTAGTGCACCTTTTACCCATACTGGGCATTAAAGCGATGGCCGATGGCCAAAGAATTTTAATCCGAAATGGTAAAATTGACCGGTTGATGGAAATCACTCTTGATTGCTTATAGTCAGGCCGGCTGCCCAAAGGCAGCCGGCTTTTTGATGAGGGTAAGCTATTGCCACATTGAAATGGACATTAACTGGTTTTCCTTACCTTTGCCTCTTAATTAATGGTCTTTTTACTAAATGATGTTTGATATCACAAGTCCTCAGAACCCCCGGATTAAATCGGTGATGCGGCTTCAGTCTAAACAATCGGAGCGGCGTGAACAGAATTTGATAGTGGTGGAAGGATTCCGTGAGATTGTGCTGGCATTAAAGTCTGGTTTTGAATCCGTTGAATTACTCGTTGCACCTGATGTGTGTGACTATGACCGTTGGATTTCGTTGCGAAATAGTTTTCCGAAATCCTATACGTTATCGGCAGATTCTTTTACCAGGTTGGCCTATCGTGAAGGAAGCGATGGTTTTATTGCGCTGTTCCGGCCGCATTATTTTGTTCCCGGAGATTTTACAGGACGTAGCAACCCGGTGTTTATTGTGCTTGAGGGTGTTGAGAAGCCTGGAAACCTCGGGGCGGTATTACGGACAGCCGACGCCGCAAAAGTCGATGCCGTATGGCTTTGCGATACGCCTACCGATATCTTTAATCCCAATGCCATCCGTTCGAGTGTGGGTTGTATTTTTACCGTTCCGGTACTTCAGACAACCTCGATTGAGGCCTTGCAATGGTTTCATGAAAATAGCGTTATCACGCTGGCCGCCGCCTTAACTGCACAAGAGTCGTACCACCAGATTGACCTGACCTGTCCGGTCGCCCTTGTTTTTGGTACTGAAGCTACAGGCTTGTCTGACCTTTGGCTGCATCGGGCCGACAAGCAGATACTCATCCCTATGCGGGGGCAAATCGATTCGCTCAATGTAAGCATCTCGGTTGCAGTGATGGTGTTTGAGGCCATGCGGCAACGAAATTTCAAATCATGAACAGGCGCGTAAGTTGCATTCTTTTTTGGTTGCTGGTTTTGCCGGTGATTACAATCCATGTCAGTGCACAGTCGCTGGTTAATTTTCCTGCCGATTCAACATCCATTGTTCAGTTCACGATCCCTGGGAATCGACCCGTTTCATTGGAGTATAGTCAAATTGATTCAACCATAAACTATGCTCATGCCTTCAGGCCGCAATCAAAACCAGGACAGTGGTACGCATGGATGGGAAACAATGGTTTACCTCAATATAATCTTACACCTGATTTTGGCTCCTCGCAGGGACTTAGCTATGGTCGTACAGGCTTTTCAGTTTACACCACAAATCCTGCAGATGTCTTGTATTACCAGTCGCGGAAGCCATTCTCCAATGTTACTTATGTGATGGGTCCCGATAGCGAGAATCAACTGGAAGCCCTGCTTAGTAAAAATGTCTATAAAGGAATTACTATCGGTGTAAAGTACCGGCTAATCAGTAGTACCGGCCCTTATGCCTATCAGAAAGTTAACAATACCAATCTGGCAGTATCACTGCGCTATTTCTCTCCTGACGGACGCTTTGGAGGGATGGCAGGCTACCTGCTCAATACATATACTGTTCAGGAAAACGGGGGAATTCTTAACCCTGACGACTTTACAAACAATGTAGAAACCAATCGCTCTGTTATCTCTACTCACCTTACTGGTGCTGAATCGCGTAACGGAAATATGAGAGCCTTCTTCACACTGTTTTATGAACCTGCCATCCCATATAGACATGGTGATACAATGCTCTCAAAACTTTCTGGCTTGAATCGAGATGTGCCTGCTGTCAATCAGTATGATAGTCTGGTTCTCGCCAGACAAAGGATATCTCCCCCTGATAGTATACGAAAGCAATCTTTCCGGTTGCCTGCTGAATTGGCAGATGATTCTTCCCGTTTATCATTGCGAGACACTTTAAAACCTGCTAACCAAATGGCAGGGAGGCCGACTGATTCCATACTGGCCCCGACGGATAGTCTGAAGCGGCTGACGCGTGCGCTGAAATTTTTTGGATTAGGCCGGTTTCAACATTCGTTTGTTTATTCGCGTGATGCCTATGTATATGATGATGCTTACCCTCAATCAGGCTTTTACCAGAATATCTATAATGATTCAACCTCAACCTTTGATACGGTATGTCTTTACAAATTTGAGAACGAGATTTCATGGACTAATGCAGGTTTTCTCCACCAGAATAAGTTACCCATCGCCTTCCGGTTTGCGGTAAAACACCAGTATGCCGAGCTCAAAACCCCAACCCGTAACAAAGTATTTAATCAGTTGGTTCCTAATGGATCAGTTGAACTGAAATTGTGGGATCGTTTTTCGCTCTCGGGCTATGGCTTTATTGTAAAAGGCGATTACAACGATGGTGATCTTGGCCTGCGCGGAAGTATCAACCTAAGGGTTGGTACCCGTCCTGATGATGGTTTCAGGGGTGAGGCCGGGTTTTACAGCGAGATGCCCGGTTATTTCTTTCAGTACTACCAGTCGAATCATTTTCAGTGGGACAACAGTTTTGATCGTCAGGAAACATGGTTTGCGAAGGTGAGGTTGAAATATGGTGTGGCTTCGGCGGGAGCAGATTATTACCTGCTGAATCAATTTGTATACCTTAATGAGAAAGCTATACCTGTACAGCATAGTGCAGAGATGTCGGTTGCCCGGGTTTGGGCAGGTGTAAAACTGAAGCTTGGACGATGGGATATGGATGGTCAGACTGTGTACCAGTTCGCCAGCGATACATCGGTGATACGGTTACCACAGTTATTGGTAAGGGCTACTATCTTCTATACGGGGAATATGTTTGAAAAGGCTCTGAAGATACAGCCCGGAGTCGATTTTTATTGGTATCCGGCCTATACCGGCAATGGCTATATGCCCGCGCTACAGTCGTTTTATCTTCAGGATGTGAGAACTATCGGGGGGTATCCCTGGATCGATCTGTTTGTTAATTTCCGAGTAAAGCGGGCTGTCCTGTTCTTAAGATACCGGCATTTAAATGCAGCATTTACAGGGTATAATTACGTCGATGTACCCGGTTATCCACTGCCTGATGGGGGAATCAATTTCGGGGTGTCGTGGAATTTCTACGATTAAGGCAGGTTAAGGTTAGCTGTTATTTCTGATCAGGGCTTGTAAGTATTCTTGTGCTCAAAACCTGAACTGTTATATAGAGTTATTCCTATTCCCCAAATCAGGAATCTTGCATGAAGGACAGAAGTGCTAATTATCAGGCATGAAGCGCAGGCTAATTGAACCTATGAATTGTTGAGTCAAACAACACCTGAGTTTTTTATCTTTTCCTCAACTGACTTTACTTTTTGTTCCATTCTTCCCATCGGGCTTTTTTTAATGTCGAAATTGGCTGAGAGGTATACTCTTCCGCAATCTGGTTCGAGTAGTCTGTATGCTTTGTTTATCATCTCAAGGGCTTCGCCAAGGGTTTCTGTTTCGACGATGGTAGCCATGGGTGTGAGTTGATGAATAAACCCTTCGCGTCTGATCATTCCTAAAATGCGACTCACATATAGACTTACACTGGCCCCTTTGTCGGTCGGGAACATGGCAAATTGAACAATTACTGACATAAGCGTTTTTTTTATTGGCAGTTTGTGTTTTGATAAGTATCAGGTTTCAGTTCTGACTATACTGAGACTGCCTGTTCAGGTTAGCAGAGTTGAAACTCCCTGTAGTCGGTTCATGTGGCTCGAAATACATCAAGCGTGAGTCACAAGAAACGGGAATTAAGAAGTCACAAAGTTACCCCTTCCTTTCAATACCACACGATAGGTTAATTATTTCTTAACCGGGACTTAATGTTGGGGTGATGAGCCATAGATACCTTTGCCGAATCAAATTCCTTTCGAAAATCATGCAGACGAATAATGAAACAGCCAGAATTTTACTGGTTGATGATGAGGTGGATATACTCGAGTTTCTGGGATACAATCTGCGTAAGGCAGGTTTTGAAGTGCACACTGCAGGTAATGGACAGGATGGGTACCAGTTGGCTTGCAGCCTCAAACCTCAGTTGATAGTCCTCGATATTATGATGCCCGGAATGGATGGCATAGAGACCTGTCAACTGATCAGACAAACGCCCGAAATCGCTGATGCATTCATTGTATTTCTTACAGCACGTGGAGAGGATTATTCACAAATCGCGGGCTTTGATGCAGGTGCTGATGATTATGTCAAGAAGCCAGTGAAACCTGCTGTGCTTGTTAGCAGGATTAAGGCTCTGCTGAGGCGTGGCGCAGTCGCTGAGACAACTTCAGAGATTATTCAAGCCAGAGATTTCATCATCGACAAGGAACGATACCTTGTGGTAAAGGATGAGAAGGAAATTGCCCTATCGAAGAAAGAATTTGAGTTGTTGGTATTTCTGACTTCTCGCCCCGGGAAGGTGTTTAGTCGTGATGATATATTTGAGAATGTCTGGGGTTCGGATGTTGTAGTGGGAGATCGCACCATCGATGTGCATATCCGAAAATTGCGTGAAAAGATAGGGATGGATTACATTCGTACATATAAAGGGATCGGATACAGTTACGTATAGGATTGCTGTTTTAATGGCTGCCGTTCATTATAAAAAATACAGACGGGCCTTATCTCTGATTCATTGTTTCTTCATCCAGATTCTCCAGGTTTCTTCAGCCTGCGCGATAAGCATCTGATAACCATTTACACAAGTAGCTCCACGGCTAAGCCCTTCTTTCAGGAAGGATGTGACCGCCGGATTATAGACAAGATCGAACAATATGTGATCGGAGCCTATTGCATCGTAAGGAAGGGGGAGTGGTTGAAATGAAAAGCCACTGGTACCAACCGGAGTGCAATTAATCAGGAGATGGTGCTGTCTGATGGTTTCTGGATTGATTTCATTGTAAATCATCCGATTGGTGCCGGAAGTTCGCGACACCAATCTGAATGGGATTCTCATATTATTCAATACAAAACTCGTAGCTGCTGCTGCGCCTCCTGTCCCAAAGATTAAAGCCCCGTTTGGTTTTTTGCCAAGATTACTGAGGGTGATCTGTATTCCCGCGACGTCGGTATTGTGGCCTGTAAGGTATATCTGGGCTCCCTTCCTTATCACCTGAACTGTATTAACAGCACCTGCCACTTTCGCTTCTTCTGAAAGGGCGCTAAGAAATGGTATGATTTTTATTTTATACGGGATGGTAACGTTAAAACCGACGAGTTCGGGTTTTGATCTGATTAGTTGATGCAATAAGGTGATTTCCTGGAGTGGCATAAGCTCATACCTGCAACCGGAGATGTTTTCAGTGGCCCACTTCTTAGTGAAGAGGTCGGACGAAAAAGAATGACCCAACGGGTAGCCTATGAGCCCGAAAATTTTCATCAAATCACATATTTCAAGAGGACAAAGCTTCCGATTAGTAAAAAGGTGAAGGAAAGAGCGAGAATATTGAAATATTTATCAATAAACGATTTAATGGAGCTGCCATATTTCCATATGAGCCATGCAATCAGGAAGAAGCGGGCGCCGCGGCTTATAGCAGAAGCAAGGAGGAGCATCGGGATGCTGATGTTAAAGGCTCCCGCAGCGATGGTGAACACCTTAAAAGGAATTGGCGTGAAACCTGCCGTAAAGATTACCCAGAAGTCCCATTTTTCATACATTGCTTTTGTGTTGATAAACAGTTCATGGGTAAAGCCAGGGATGTTGTCGAAAAACAGATTAGCAAAGCTGCTGTACCCCCCGGCTGTATCATACCACGCAAAATGTCCGATGGAATAGCCTCCAAGGGCCCCTGTTACGGAGGCAATTGTACAGATAGCGGCAAATTTGAAAGCCTTCGACTGTGCACCCAATACCAGGGCAATAAGCAATGGGTCAGGAGGAATAGGGAAAAAACTTGCTTCAGCAAATGCGAGGATAAAAAGTGCTGCCGTGCCATATGGACTATCAGCCCAATCAAGCACCCAATCGTAGAGTCTTCGGAAAATTTTCATGTAAAAGGGGTGGGTGTGTTTTAGCGCACTTGTTTTAAAATCACTATACTTTTTTCTTGTGCAGGTGGAGGTAAATGAGTTTCTGGTATTCGAGCCGTTTGCGTAATTGCGGCATAGCGTCGAAAACGGTATTGTATCCTTCGGCATCTAATTCAAGTCCGGAGATAAAATGCTGCCGGGCTTCATTCTGATATCCCAGTCGGGCATAACTTACTGTCAGCCGGTAATGGATAGTGCCATTGCTGGGTTGAAGAATCAAACCTTGCTGAAGTGTCTTCAATGCATCACCAAAACGGCCCATCAGATCATACAATTCGGCCAGATCAACCCATATCATCGTGTTGTCAGGAGCCAGTTCGCTCACTAGTATATATTCTTTAACAGCATCTTCCTGTCGATCGTTTTTGCGAAGCAGGTCGCCCATGAAGTAATGATATTCCGGATTTTGAGGATCTGCTTCGATAGCTTGAGTGATGTATTTGAGTGCCAGTTTGAAATTTCCAAGTTGGTCATGAGCCATTCCAAGACCGATGTAGGCATCGTTTAGCTGGCCTTCTGATTGGATTGCCTTTTCATAATATGCAACGGCCTGATGGTAATCTTCAAGCTTTTCGTAACACTCTCCGATGTAGTAAAATGTCAGGGCTTCAGGGTCTTCGTGCTCAAAAGTCTCGAGGTAGGTGTTAATGGCTTCGCGGTAGAGATCCATATTGGCCTGAGAGTTGGCTTTATTGAAGTAGGCCGATGCGAAGGCAGGCTCAATGGCGATGGCAAAATCATAAGCATCGATGGCTTTTTCATAGAGTCCTATGGTGTTGTAAGCGATTCCGAGATTAAACCACCCGTCGATGGAGTAGGGGTTATCGTCGAGAAATTTCTGAAAGAACCCAATGGCAAGTGTTGTCTGATCAGTAAGCTCATAGCAAAACGCCAGTTCATTAAGGCTGCTCTCGTTATCGGGATTGATTTCCAGTGCTTGTTTCAGGAAGTTAATGGCTTTGTCATACTGACCTGTCTTTTCATATTCCATCGCAATATTCAGGTAGATTTCGTCGTTTTCCGAATCAAGGCTAAGTGCTTTCTTGAATTCCGAAACTGATTTGTCGAATTGCCTGAGTTTGCTGAAGATGGCCCCGCGCGTCATGTGTAATTCTGCGTTGGAAGCCTCTATTTCCGACAGGTTGTCAAGGATATTGAGTGCCCGTTGTGTGTGGTCGGTAGAGGCGTAAAGTTGTGCCTTTTTAAGCTGAAAAGTGGCGCTTGTGGGATGCTGATTGACGGCGTGATTAATGGCTTCACGTGAACGCAGATGGTCATCGGCCTCAAGATAGTAGTTGATAATTTGTTCAAATTCTTCTACGTCAAAGAAATAGACATTCCCTTGCTGAATCATTTGTTCAAACCGATCAACCAATTCTTCGGGTTCATAGAGGTCATCGTCATCAAAATCTTCATTCATGTGTGTGCTTTTTCTTGAATGCAAAATTAATACTTTTTTTGGTGATGGTAGCAGATGGTTATGAAAGGTGCATTTGTAACCATTTGACAGTATGTGTTGTTAATCCAATGTTCGTAACTTTTTCTCCACTATCGGATAGTTTAATCATGAACATTATTATATTTAATACTTTTACTATAAAATTTTTAAGTAGAATTTAATGACATTAATTCGTTCAATTTCAGGTATCAGGGGTACTATTGGGGGTGTCCCGGGTGAAGGGCTTACGCCCGATGATGTCGTCCGTTACACCGCTGCCTTTGCCTCATTTCTGATGGAGTACTATGCTAAGCCGAAGCTTAGGATGGTGATAGGCCGCGATGCCCGCATTTCAGGTTATGTTGTGAACAAGCTGGCCATTGGAACACTCGAAGCTATGGGGATAGATGTTACCGACATTGGACTCACTACCACACCAACAGCAGAAATGGCAGTTACAAGGTTTGGAGCCGATGGTGGTATTATTCTGACCGCCAGTCATAACCCAAAACAATGGAACGCCTTAAAGTTGCTTAATGCTAGTGGGGAGTTCATTTCTGCTTCTGATGGTGCCAGAGTGCTTGAAATTGCCGAAACTCAATCTTATAGGTATGCTGATGTCGATAACCTGGGTCATAGCGAATGTGACAATACTATGCTTGACTGGCACATACAGCAAATCCTGTCGTTACCACTTGTTGACGCAGAAGCCATTGCAAAGGCAGGTTTCAGGGTTGCTGTGGATGCCGTGAATTCTACCGGAGGAATAGCTATTCCTGCACTACTTAGATCTTTGGGAGTAAAAGAGATCATCGAGTTAAATTGTGATCCCTCAGGTCGTTTTGCCCATAATCCCGAACCTTTACCTGAAAATCTTCGTGAGATATCAGAGTTGATGACTCATTCGAAAGCACACTTGGGTATTGTTGTCGATCCTGATGTTGATAGACTGGCATTGGTCTGCGAAGATGGAGGAATGTTTGGTGAAGAGTATACGCTGGTTGCAGTAGCCGATTATGTACTTTCGAAGACCGGAGGTAATACGGTCAGCAACCTTTCGTCGACAAGGGCCTTGCAGGTTGTTACCGAAAAGGCTGGATACGCTTATGCTGCCTCGGCAGTTGGTGAGGTGAACGTCGTTGATCTGATGAAATCAACTAATGCTGTCATTGGCGGAGAGGGCAATGGTGGTGTGATTTACCCGGCGTTGCATTATGGGCGGGATGCCCTTGTCGGGGTTGCATTATTTCTGAGTCATTTGGCTCATTCAGGGAAGAAATGTTCGATGTTTCGCAGACAATATCCCGATTTTTTTATTTCCAAAAATAAAATTGAATTGTTTGCAGGTATTGATACTGACAAGATTATGGCTGAAATGAAGGTTCGCTATCAAATGATGCACATCAATACAACTGATGGCATCAGAATCGATTTTGGTGAAGAGTGGGTGCACCTGCGTAAATCGAACACCGAACCCATCATCAGGATTTATTCCGAAAGTGATACAATGGGAAAAGCCGATCATCTGGCTGGTAAAATTCTTGGCGATATCCGGGAAATTGTGAAGATGATGATTTAATAACTTTTTTACAGCCAATATGCATCTTTTACCTTGGATGGCGTGATGTTGTGGTATGAGCATTGTTTAATGTTTTGTCAGACTATTGTAAATATCTTTTACCTTCGCCCTGAATTAAATATTGATGTTATGCCTCCGCGTAAAACCAGAAAGAAATTCAAACGCCGGCTAAAAAGCAAATCAATCACTGTAAAGCTTACAGGACAGCAGATGCTTTCTCTTAATAATTATTGTAAGCTACACGATACCACGCCAAACAAAGTTATCAAGGCAAGGATTTCTCCCTTTACATCTGTCAGGTTCAGGCAGCTTTCAAAGGATCGATTTGTTTTACCAAATCAACTCGATCTTTTCGGTTAGTTTAATTGCATCCGGATCATCTTCTTCGTACAGTTTCGGATTTTGGAGGTTTTTATTTGCCAACTGGAATCTCGGCTGCTATAGCAATTTTACTGTGGCATTCAAATCAGTTATCCCTTCATCCGAGATACACGCGCTTCTTTCTCCCGCTTGATTGATGGATTAATCCTTTACTTCGATCGATCGCCACCCGGAACCTGATTCAGCTTCTCTATTCCAATCCTGATGTTTCCCTCAACCATTTTGCTGTGAGAGTTCTTAAGTATAAAATTAGGAAAAGGTTAACCAGGGGGTAATGTAGAATGTTCGACATCTTGTTACCCGATTAATAGTACTGAAGGCGCTAGTGTTTATGAGGGTTGTTTGCTGCCTGTCACTTATGAGGTGTTTTATGGAATTAGTGTTTTCTGTCATCTGGTGAGAAGGATTTTTTGCGATGAGTATAATCCGTAGTTGTTCTTGTAATCGGGCTACATTCTGGTTCTGGATCGTTTGTAGGAAGCATGTAATTCGGCGTTTAGGAGTGATTCTCGCAATGTTCTGTTTATTGCTGAAAGATTTCCGTTTTTTTTTAAAGGTTTTGGTCAGGTTATGGGTTTAATGATGCTGTGGCATCTCTTTTTTGTTTGCAGCAGTGTATTGAAATCCAGTATGATATTGATAAAGTGAATGAATATCAGCCGTAAACTAATAATGGGTTTTGCTAAATTGTTTACTTTTGAGTTGTCTTTGAGTTACTAACCTATTTCATTTTTTTTATGAACAGAATGTTAAGATTTCTGCTTTTGGGTCTGATATTGGCTCTATTTCAGAATGGTGTCAACGGTCAGGCACGAGTTCAATTGATTCACAATTCGGCTGACACTTCACATCGTTTCTTCGATGTCTGGATCGGAAACACCAAAGTGTACAACAACCTGGAATTTCGTACGGCAACAGCTTTTGTTGATGTGCCGGTTACCAGTCAGATCAGTATCCTGCTGACTGATTCCGCTTCAACGGGTCCCGAAGATCCAATTTATATCTATCGCAGAACTTACGAAAATGGTCATAAGTATCTGTTAGTCATTAATGGTGTTGATTCGCTTGGCGGATATAATCCCTTTAAAGAACTTTCAATCACAGCATTTGATAATGGCCGGGAGGTTGCATCAAATGCATCAAAAACGGATATCCTCTTCCTTAATGGTTCTACGGATGCCCCGGTTGTTGATGTGTTGGATGAGACCCTTGGTTTGATTAGCAATAATCTGGCATACAATGATTTTGATGGTTACTTCGGCTTCTTACCGAATGACTATTTTTTATATATCAAGGATGATAACACACAATCTACACTCTACAGCTATCAATTGCCTTTGCTCTCGCTTGGTCTTCAGGGGCAGGCCGGCGTTGTCCTGATGTCGGGATTTGTCGATCCTTCAGTTAATAGTTTTGGGGAATCATTCGGATTGTTTCTGGCACTTCCTGCTGGTGGCGCCTTAATACCTTTACCTTCGTATACCGAACCAAAGGCTCCCCTGCAGTTTATACACAATAGCCCCAATTCGCAGGCCGATTCACTCGATATCTGGATCGATGGAAAATTAGCTTTTAATAATTTGAAATTCAGAAATGCAAGTGCTTATGTTGATCAGCCTGCAGGACGTATTATTCAGATTGCAGTTTGTGCCCCTAATTCGTTAAGCCCTTCCAGTCCGATCATCTCGTCTGACGTCATTTTAACTGAAAATGAACCAATCCAGGTTATACTGTCAGGCATGACACAAACAGCAGGATATACACCCCCGACTCCTGCCGCGCTGCATTTGTACTCCCCGGCCCGTATAGGGTCCGCAGTCACGGGTAATACCGACCTCTTATTTTACAATGGGTCTACGGATTTTGGTCCTGTTACTCTGGCCGAAACTACAACCACTATTGGCACTTTGACAGAAAATCTTCCTTATGGTGTTTCTGATGGGTATAAGGAGGTTTTGACAGCTAATTACGCTTTTGAGGTTAGGAATTCATCCAATGAAGTAGTAGGTACCTATGATGTTCCTCTGTCTGGTTATCTGATGAATAACCAATCGACTACGGTAATGACTTCCGGGTTCCTTGATAAGGTCGCTAATAACAATGGTCCTGCCTTCGGGATTTTTCTGGTACCCCAGAAGGGAGGAGCGCTTATTACTCTCTTGCCCTATACTCCCCCTACTTTTGCTGAATTTCAGGTAATCAATAATTCTGCCGACTTAGTATGTGATACCCTTGATATATGGGTTGACGGTGAAAAGGTGATTCCTGATTTGAGGTTCAGAACCAGTAGCCGTTTCCTTCAGGTTACTGCTGGAAGTGAGGTTACGATAGCTGTTAAACCCAAAGGCTCTGCCTCTGCTGAGAACCCGATGATTTCTGGTGTATTTACCCCTGAGGCCGGAAAGAAATATGCCTTCCTTATTCATGGGATATATAGTGCTTCAGGATATAATCCTATTCAACCTTTTGACTTGACCATGATTGAAGGTGTTCGCGAAAACGCTTCTTCGGGTGGTATGGTTGATGTCATGATAATACATCAGTCGACCGATGCAGCTTCACCCGCTGATTTCATCGAATCAGGAGGTGTCTGGCTACTTGGAATGACATATGGTCAGCACTCTGGTTATATGCAGAAACCTGTGGCCGATTATAGTATAGGTTTTAGACCCGCCGATTCAGCCAACCCTTATAAGTTTTATGGTTTGCCTGTAAATGAAATGGGGCTGTCTGGGAAAACTGTTATGATTCTTACTTCGGGATTCTTCAACCCGGCTGTTAATAGCAATGGTGAGGCCTTCGGATTATGGGCAGTGGTTCCTGGAGGTGGTAAACTGGTTGAACTTAGTGATGTAACAGGAATTGAAGATCATACCCCCGAGACTTCTTTCTCTGTTTACCCGAACCCGGCTGTAGATGTAGTGACTTTGGTGAGTAAGCAACAGTTGAATGCTAATGCTATTGTACAGGTAATGAATCTTACCGGTCAGGTTATGCTTAGAACCATGGTCAGCGTTGTGAATGGCGTGGCCAACCTTCAGGTTTCATCCCTGCCTTCAGGATCTTATCTGATTAGCATGGCTGTGGATGGAGGTACATGTATTGCAAGACTACAAGTGATACGGTAGTCAGTAACTTCTTATTAAAAACCGTCGGCAGGAAGCTTCCTGCCGACGGTTTTTTTTGCCTTATATCTTAGCAGGTTTTAAATAGCTTATGGTTAAACCCCTGTTTTGTGTCAGCTTTCTTTGCTCCTATCAATGACGAAATATATCGCTGATCGGAACTTTGCATGAACTAATGATTTTTTGACCTGTTCTTTTTCCTGACTTCGACAGACATCGAATTCGGTTTTTATAAATATCATACAATCAGTTTTTTGTAGAAGTTGCGTCACCATATTGGGTGGCGCAAGTCAAAAATGGTCTACATTTACGTATGTTTTTGCGTAAGAAGAAAAATCGTTCAGGCTCCACTAGTATTGTTGTGATAGATAAATGCAAGGGCATATACAAGGAGGTAAAAACCATCGGCACCAGTAGTAATGATTCCGAGATCGAATCATTTTACCAGCAAGGGAAAAAATGGATAAGCTGCTATTTGGGTGAACAAGATATATTTGATGTTCATGATAAAGCAATTGAAGAGAAACAGGTTACAGAATACTTGCTTTCAAATGTTGAGAACATTCTGCTCAATGGAGTACAGTTGATTCTCAACAACGTATTCAAGCTGACAGGGTTTGATGCTATTGAAGATGATATTTTCAGACAACTGGTTATAGCCCGGTTAAGCCAACCGATGAGCAAGGCGGCAACAGTCGAATATCTCAAAACACGCTTTGACGAAGACGCACAACTACATCGGATTTACCGTTATCTGGACAAACTGTACAAAACGCAACAAGAACTGATACAGCAAATCAGCGTTGAGCATACCCGTAAAATACTGGGAGGTAAGATTGGGTTAATGTTCTACGATGTAACTACCCTTTATTTTGAAACCGATTATGGCGATGAACTCCGGGAAACAGGCTTTTCAAAAGACGGGAAACATAGCCAGCCACAAGTAGTTTTGGGCTTATTAGTCAGCAAGGATGGGTATCCTCTTTCTTATTCGATTTTCAATGGGTCTCAATATGAAGGGCGTACGATGCTACCGGTGGTTGAAGATTTTGTTCAAAGGTTTAACTTGGATGATTTTATCGTTGTGGCCGATTCCGGGTTAATGAATCAAAACAACATTGCTTTACTTGAATCGCAAAATCACAAATACATTATCGGTGCAAGAATAAAAAACGAAAGCAAAGAAATAATAAAGTGGGTATTGGCATTATCGAAGCAGGACGGGGTATTTAATGAAACGCGTAAGGGTAAAGCAAGACTAATTGTTGGGTACTCCGACAGCAGGGCAAGAAAGGATAGGTTCAACAGGGAAAAAGGGGTAAAACGGATTGAAAAGGCATACCGAAGTGGCAATGTCACCAAAGAAAACATCAACAAACGCGGGTACAACAAGTTTCTTGAAATATCAGACAATGTAGAGATTACCATCAACCAGGAGAAAATCAAGCAGGATGAACAATGGGATGGCCTCAAAGGATACCTGACCAATACAGAACTACCCGTAAAAGAAGTATATGAGCAATACAGTGGTTTGTGGACAGTTGAACGTGCATTCAGGGTAACCAAGGGAACTCTTGAAATGAGGCCGATGTTCCATTTTACCCCAAAAAGGATTGAAGCTCACGTGTGTATTTGTTTTGTGGCATATAAGGTTTACCGGGAATTGGAAAGGGTGCTGAAAGTTAAACATATAAACTTGAGCGTCGATAAGGTTCTGGATATTGCAAAAACAATTACAACTATAAGAATAAAACTACCATTGAGCGGAAATACATTGACAAAGACTATGCTCTTAACTCAAAAACATAGGTCAATCGCTCAATTATTTGATGATGATTTTTGGAAACTAATTTAGGGTGGCGCATTGTCGAAGTCAGGCGACGGTTTTTTTTGCCTTATATCTTAGCAGGTTTTAAATAGCTTATGGTTAAACCCCTGTTTTGTGTCAGCTTTCTTTGCTCCTATCAATGACGAAATATATCGCTGATCGGAACTTTGCATGAACTAATGATTTTTTGACCTGTTCTTTTTGTATGAAAAAACTTCAACCCCCGGTATTTGTGGTGTATGACGGAGAATGCCCGTTCTGTATTCGCTGGGTAAGATGGATAGCAAAAACCGGATCGGTTAATTCAACCTTTTTTGTCCCGGGGAAAAGTGAGGCTGGTGAATGGCTGGTAAAAAGGTTCTCTCTGGCAGGTCTGATCGACAAGACCATTGTCGTTATTTCTGATGAGCAAGCCTATATAAAGAGTGAGGCTGTTTGTGCACTGTTGAATTTGAGGGGAGGACTCTGGAAGGCGTTCGCTGTTTTCTGTTTATTTCCACGCCGATGGCTTGATGGAATCTACCTGGCAGTAGCTGCCCACCGACAGCACCTTTCTCGGAATAATTCCTGCAGACTGCCATTAACAGAACCACCATTATCTATAATTACTACTGTAGCAGCAATGAAGAAGCTTTCGTCTTGGCCCGATGAACTCCGGCATTCAGGAACTCGCAATGGGAAATGATCAATCAGCCCTGAGCTCTTCTACCCATTTTACAATTTTCTCGTTCGTCGCGGGAAGGCTGTAACTGAAAACTTTCTCAGGTGCTACTGATTGCAAAGCATATTGAATAGCCAGCCAGACCGATAAGGCAAGCATAAAGGGAGGCTCACCCACAGCTTTGCTGCCATGAATAGTTCCCGGGTTTGCACCTGTAGGGAATAAGTCGATGTTAAATTCAACAGGAATATCATCGATGGTGGGAATTTTATAGGTGTCGGGTGAGAAGTTTAATAATTCCCCATCTTTTGAATACCTAAGTTCCTCGGTGGTACACCAACCAATTCCCTGTACAAAAGCCCCTTGAATCTGTCCTAAATCAATAGTACGATGCAGCGAATTACCGACATCGTGCAGGATATCGGCCCTGAGTGTTCTGACATCCCCGGTCAATAGATCGACTTCCACTTCTGCTAAGGCCATTCCAAAAGCGAAATAGTGAAACGGCTTACCTCGTCCCTGTTCCTTGTCGTACCAGATTCCCGGAGTCCTGTAATATCCAGTTGCGCTCAGACTCACCTGATTCAGATATGCCTGTTTTACAAGGTCTGTAAAAGCAAGCTGCATTTCGGGCCGTTGTTCCAGTCTAATATAGTCGTCATCAAACATCAGATCGGCAGGAGAAACAATCATACGGGCCTGTTCGCCTAATATTCTGCAGGCCACTGTTGACAGACGGTTACGTAATTTTGCCGCCGCATCCCTGACAGCCATGCCGTTCAGATCACTGCCACTGGAGGCTGCCGTGGCGGAAGTGTTGGGTACCACCATGGTGTTAGTTGGCTCTACGACAATGCGTTTGGCTGAAATACCCAGTTCTGTAGCTGCAACGGCAATGATTTTCGTGTTGAGTCCCTGTCCCATTTCAGTTCCTCCGTGGTGTATTACGACAGATCCATCCTGGTATATATTGACAAGGGCACCGGCCTGATTCAGAAAAGTAGTAGTGAAGGAGATGCCAAATTTTACAGGCATCATTGCCAGTCCCCTCCTAATATGCCGATGGCTTTTATTAAAAGCATCGACACCTTCCATGCGGCTGATGTAGTCCCCCTTATCCATCAGTCGTACAGCCATTTCTTCCATCGGATTACGATCTACCCTTTGGCCGTAATGTGTGATGTTACGCTCAGTAGTTCCGTAAAGGTTTCTTCGTCTTACCTCTACAGGATCTAATCCGGTGAGCAGGGCTATTCTGTTCATGACCTGCTCTGTTATGGCCATTCCCTGTGGCCCTCCAAATCCTCGGAAGGCAGTGTTCGAAGGGAGGTTGGTGAAACAAACCCTGCCATTCACTTCAAGATTCGGGATGTAATAAGCATTGTCGACGTGAAACATCGCCCTTTCCATAATGGCCCAGCTTAGGTCAGTTGCTGCTCCTCCATCGCTGAAAAGATTTGCTTTTAAAGCTATGAGCATACCATCGCTTGTAAAGCCGGCTTGCCAGTTACTCCTGAATGGATGGCGCTTTCCGGTAACTTTCTGGTCTTCATCACGGGTAAGTCTCATTTTTATCGGCTTTCCCGTGTGTTGGGCAAGAATGGCCGCCCATGCGGCTACATGGTTTCCCTGTGTTTCTTTTCCGCCAAAAGCACCGCCCATTCGTTTTACTACTACTGTCACGCTGTGACGTGAAACCCCGAGTACTTCTGATACGATAGCCTGCGTCTCTGTAGGGTTCTGTGTTGAGGCATAAACTGTCATGCGCCCTTCTTCGCCGGGAATACAGAGTGCTGACTGCGTTTCAAGGTACCAGTGTTCCTGTCCGGCAGTGAAAAGTTCGCCATAGATTACATGATCACATTTATCGAAGGCCTCATCCGGATTTCCGGTACAAATTTTACGTGCCGGACCGAGGAAGGAATTCTCTTCGATCGCCTTATCAATGGTGAAAATGCCGGGCCTCTCTTCTACTTTAACCTGAATGCTGGCTAATGCACGGCGACTGATCTCTCTCGAACGGGCAGCTACCAAAAATATGGCCTGCCCCCTGAATGTTACATTCCCGTCGGCTAAACAAGGTTCATCATGAACAACAGGCCCCATTTGATTATCCCCCCCGATAGCTGTAAAGTCTATTATAGCCGCTACCCCAGGCAACTTTGCTGCTTTTTCCAGATCGTAGGAGACGATTCTGCCGGAAGCCCATTTGCTGAAATAAACAGCTCCATGCAGCGTCCCTGCAGGTTCAGCCATGTCATCGATAAACTGTGATTGCCCGGTTACATGACGCAGTGCACTGTCGTGGTGTGTGGGGCTTGGTTCCTGGAGGGATGATGCCTTATTCATTTGTCTGTTTGTTTTGAGGGTTGATGAAATGATTCAGGCATTTTTTCAGTCCGTTTTCTGCCAGAATGGTTCTTCCTTCTGCTGATGAACGGGCATCTGAGATGGGGCGAAAATTGTCATTCAACGTACGGCACGCTTTGTCTATTCTTTCTTCGTCGAATAAATGTCCATGGAGCACTTGCTCGGCAAGGGTTGCTCTTTCCGGACGATCTGACATTCCGCCAAAGGCTAAGATGGGGTCATGTACAATGCCTTTGGAATCAATTGTGAAGGAAACGGCTACACTGACCGTCGCGATATCCATCTGACGTCGTTTTGAAAGCTTTAGAAATTTGAAATTTCTCTCCGTCTTTGGTTTTGGGATTTTAATCTCCAGAATAATTTCATCAGGAAGGATAGCTGTTCTCCTATAACCGGTTATTATATTTCCTATGTCAATGGTGCGCTGTCCTCCGGGGCCGCTTACAACAACCATTGCTTCCAGTGCCATCAATACCGGCCATGTATCGCCAATTGGGGATGCCGTTCCCAGATTTCCCCCGAGGGTGGCTGTTTCTCTGATTTGTTTCGACGCAAATACACGAAATAATGCATCAAACATTGGAATCCTCCCATCATGTCTGCGATGAATGGCTTCGAGCGGCAGGGCAGCTCCAATAGTCCATCCCGATTCATCTTCGGTAAAGGAAGTTAGTTCTTTCAGCCCTGTGAGGTCTATCAGTTCATGATACTCAATAAACTTTTTTGTCTGCGCCAGAGCTACATCTGTTCCTCCACAGAAAACCACTGCCTGAGGATGCGCCTGCCTTAAGCTGATTGCTTCGCTGAGGCTTGCCGGCTTCATGTATAATTGTTCCTGATGATTAATCCGCACCGGTGCCTCAGGCATTTCTTTCAGCTTTGCGGCTATCTCTGCTTCAGTGTCCGACAAATGATCATGGCCGGGAAGCCCGGTGATTGACATTGCTGCTTCAAGAATAGGTTCATACCCGGTACATCGGCACAGGTTTCCGCTCATGGCCAGCACTACATCTTCCCGGCCGGCAGAAGCGCCATTCTTATAGATTGCAAATAATGACATAACGATGCCCGGTGTACAAAAACCGCACTGCGTTCCGTTAAAGTCTACTACCGCTTGCTGAACAGGATGAAGGTGCCCGTTATCAGCAAGCCCTTCAACGGTAATCAGTTGTTTGCCGTGAAGCCAGGGAAGAAAAATCAGGCAGGAATTGACTGCATGATACCGCATTACACTGTTTTCATCGGGCCAGGCAGCTACGACGGTACATGCCCCGCAATCTCCTTCAGCGCAACCTTCTTTGGTTCCTTTTCCCTGATGTTGTGACCTGAGCCAGTTCAATACTGTAGTTGATGGGCGGGGGGCCTCCGGCCGTGAAAAATCTAACTCAACGTGTTGCTGGTTCCAATAGAAGAATATGGTTTGCGATTGATTCATTGTTGCTTACTTTGAGGGTTCAGAATTGACTCAGTTAAGTTATTTTTTGGATTTGAGCCCATGGCTTCGGTTTCGGGCATCTATCAGTGATGCCAGTATGGCAAGCGCAATTTCATCAGGTGTCTCTGCTGCAATGGCAACACCAATGGGCATGTCTATCCGGTTTATCAGCTCATCGGTGAGACCAAAATCCTCGGTGAATCTTTTTCGTGCCAAAGCCAGTTTTCCTTTGGAACCTATCAATCCAATGTACAGAGGACAAGTTCTTGCGGCAACAGCCGTTATTTCTATGTCAAGTTTATGCTCATAGGTGGTAACTACTACAAAGTCTGTCGCGTTGATTCCAAGACTTGCCGGAACCTCAGGATAGGAGGCCATGATGCAATGATAGGCCGAACGATCGGCCTCTGTGAAAATTTCCGCCCGGTCGTCAACCATGGTCACCGCAAACCCAAACCGCAAAGCCATGCCGGCGAGGGCTTTGCCAATATGCCCTGCCCCAAAAATAAACAGTCTTTCGGATGGGAACAGCAACTCCATGTATACCTCAATACTGCCACCACACGCGAGTCCATGCTCAGGTTTCAGGTCAAATGAATGAATTTGAGGTGTATCTCCGGGTTTAAGTTGTAAAGCGCGCTTGATGACCTCCAGTTCGGTACCCCCGCCTCCAATGGTTCCTTCAATCCGGCCATCCGGCCACACAAGCATTTTAGCACCCGCCCTGCGTGGGACCGATCCACTGGTTGAAATGACGATGCAAAGGGTGATTGTCTGACCTGATGCTGTTGCCTGATATGTGCTTTGGAAAATATTGACCATGGTTGAAAAACTTTTCTCTGAAATTTTATCAAAAATAAGAAAATCAAGTGAAATGTCGGTTATCTATATGCGATAAATGAAGAGCTCTGTTGAATGATTGCCGGCAACTTGTCTGGCTGATGTTGTTTTACCCATATTTGGCGGAGTAGTCCCGAGGGTTATAGCGCGTTTAACTTTACCTGGTTGCCTTTGTCATTACAAGCCCTGTTAACCGAAAGGCAAATGGGGTTTTAAACATGATATGGCCATTTTGTTGATTGTCAATCCTGCTGACGGGCAAGCATTTTTTGACAAACATTTTGGTTGTTGTTTTGTATGAGCTTTTGATTATACGTTGAAAACAATACGATTTATTCATTGTTTGTGTCTCGGTCTTGTAAACTGGCATTTCTGATTATTCATAAATTGCAATAATTAGAACAGCAATCGTTGTTAATTTGCTGCCAATGAAAAATATAAAGAATATCTTTGTTCATCTTGCCAGATTAGCATGCGTGATGCTTTTATACGACCGGCCAATGAAGGAAGCCTCTGTTTCTGCCTCTCAGGGTTCATTTGAAGCATTTTACAACCTGTTTATTTTGTTATACATAAACTTTGTTTTAGCTTTGCATTTTACGCTGCATCCGGCTTACCGGTAAACAGACCAGTGTGTGTGAAATATTTAAAGACATTACATACCAGAAGAATACCGACATCCCCGGCCATATCAAAGCCCGGTGGTGTTTTTTTATTTAATACAATCAACCTGTTGTTGACCGGCTTTTATTTAAATCCTTTATCAATAGTTAAACATTTTCGATAATGCCAACTGACCGCAAGAAAGCACACCTTGACCTTGCATTGAAATCGCATGCCGGTTTTGAGTTTGCTGATCAGCGTTTCAATTATGAACCACTGATGTCGGCTCATCCGGTTGCCGGTACTTCATTGGCGCGGCCTTTTATGGGCAGGGAGTTGCAGTTACCTGTCTGGGTTTCCAGCATGACAGGTGGTACCCCTCTGGCGGGCGAGATCAACAGGAATCTTGCAATGGTATGCCGGGAATTTGGAATGGGGATGGGTCTAGGGTCGTGCAGGTCTATTCTTGAGGATGATACCTGGCTAAAGCATTTTGCACTTCGTTCTGTCATCGGACCAGATCTTCCGCTCTATGCAAATCTTGGTATCAACCAGATAGAGGTGATGATCAGTCAAAATAAGTGGAATCTTATCAGCGGTTTGGTTTCTAAGCTCGAAGCCGATGGTCTGATGGTCCATGTAAATCCTTTTCAGGAGTTCTTTCAGCCGGAAGGCGATCGTCTGAAATATGCACCAATCGATTCCATCCGCAAATTGATCGATCGTTTTCCCGATATGAAAATTGTAGTAAAAGAAGTTGGGCAGGGTATGGGGCCTCACTCGCTCAGGGCTCTTCTTGAACTGCCGCTCGAAGCCATTGAGTTTGGTGCTTATGGAGGAACCAATTTCTCGAAACTGGAGTCCTTGCGGCAATCCGGAGAACGGATCAAAGCTCTGCTCCCCCTCGCTGCTACCGGTCACACCGCCTCTGATATGTTGGAGGCGATTAATGATATCAGTAAGACTTCCTGTGTCGCTACCCGCCATCTGATTATCAGCGGCGGGATCAAAGATTTTCTCGATGGCTATTACCTTATCGGCAAAAGCGTTCTACCTGCTGTCTATGGTCAGGCTTCGGCTTTCCTGATCCATGCACAGGCTGGTATCGACCAACTCAGACAATTTGTTGCAGCCCAGGCCGAAGGACTTCGTATGGCTTATGCTTATCTCCAAATTAAGTAAAAATGGCAGTTACCTTTCTTGAAAATTTCTCGGCTCAGTCATCAGAGACGAAAAGAAAACTGGTGGCAATGCAGACAGGAAATGCTGAAGGTATTCAACAGATTCTGCTGAATTCAATGCCGACAGATGCTGCACTTGCCCGGCGTTTCGAATCTTTTAGTGAAAATAATCTGGGTCTTTATGCGCTTCCCATTGGTGTAGCTCCCAATTTTCTGATAAATGGGAAGCTCTTCCACATCCCCATGGTTACCGAAGAAAGTTCGGTTGTTGCTGCTGCCTCATCCTCTGCAAAATTCTGGTATAAGAGGGGTGGCTTTTTGTCGGTAGTCAATGGCCGTGAAAAAAACGGGCAGGTGCATTTTGTTTCTGATGCCCCTGCTGGTTATTTTGATTCAATTGTCGCTGAACTTCAATTTCGTTTTAAGGAGGAACTGATGCCGCATGTTGAAGGGATGGAGTCGCGCGGCGGGGGTGTAAAATCCTGGGTCATAGAACACCGGCCGGATGTAACACCAAGTTACTTCCGCCTTGACGTGAAGTTTATTACAGCCGACGCTATGGGTGCTAATTTCATCAATACTTGTCTTGAGGTGATGGGGCGTACCCTGGAGCAATTTGTGAAGGAGCATAACCCTGTTAGTAATACCCGGGTTATCATGGCAATACTGTCGAACTATAACCCCGGGAGCACTGTCACCGCCTCGGTAAGTTGCCCTATAGAACAGATGACTACCAAGGGCACTTCACCTGAAGAATTTTCTGAGAGATTAGTCATCGCCACCCGGATTGCCCAATGTGATGTGCACAGGGCTGCTACACATAACAAAGGAATCATGAATGGCATCGATGCCCTGATGATTGCCACCGGAAACGACTTTCGTGCCGTTGAAGCCGGCGCCCATGCATGGGCTGCCCGTGACGGACAATACAGGGGTTTGTCGGAAGCTAATATTTCTGAAGGTGTTTTCCATTTCAGCCTCACTTTACCACTTACCCTCGGGACTGTAGGCGGATTGACCAGCCTCCATCCAGTAGCGGGTGCTGTGCTTGATATTCTGGGTAATCCTTCGGCTGAGGAGTTGATGCAGATTGCCGCCGCCCTGGGGCTTGCACAGAACTTTACTGCCTTGCGTGCGCTCACCACACTTGGAATTCAAAAAGGTCACATGCGTATGCATCTGGGTAATATCCTTATTGGCCTTAATGCATCGGGAGAAGAACACGAGAAAGTAGGTGAATGGTTCAGTGACAATACTGTCAGTCTTGCGGCTGTAAGGGCTTACATCGAAAAATTGAGGCAGAATGGATCAAAATAACCAGTTGATTTTTCAATGTCCCGGTAAACTGCTCATCACGGGCGAATACGCTGTGCTTGTTGGTGCTGTGTCGCTGGTGGTACCTGTACAGTATACTCAACAGCTCGCCATTTTGCCGGGTGAAGACAACCAGTTGCATTGGATCACATCTTACAATGAAACTACTTATCTGAGTGCAACTTTCCGCCTGTCTGATTTTCAGGTATTGAGTTGCAGCGACAGTCAGCAGGCAGCTTTCCTGACGAAATTGCTTCAAAATGTCAGACGCCTGAACCCAATGTTTTTAAACTATGGAGGTTTTCGTGCCCATAGCGTGATGGGGGCACATCCGCAATGGGGGTTTGGCAGCAGTGCTCAACTGACGGTAAATGTTGCCCGTTGGGCAGGGGTTGACCCCCTTGAACTCAACCACCTCGTCTCAAATGGATCGGGGGCTGATGTTGCCTGTTCAATGGTGGGACATGCCATTCATTACAGTACCTCACTAAAGCAGCCTGATTTCAGAAAAGTATCGTTTAATCCGCCTTTTGCCGATAAATTGTTGCTCGTGTACAGTAACCGGAAGCAGGATTCTTCGTCCAGTGTAAAGAATTTCCTGTTACATCGTCATCTGATGGATTCTGTTGTGAATCATTTCAGCGAAATTACCCGTGAAGTTACAACGACTACCAACATCAGAACATTTGCCGGCCTTCTGGCTGAACATGAAAAAATGCTTAAAACAGTTTTGAAGCAACCTACTGTTCAGGAGACCCTTTTTGACGGCTTTCCCGGTGTTATTAAATCACTTGGTGCCTGGGGTGGCGATTTCATGCTGGCTGTTCCTGATATAGACGTGGAAGACGCCACTGAATGGTTCGTCGGCCGGGGTTATTCTACTGTGCTGTCGTTTCATGAAACAATGTTGCTGCATGACCCTGAATGAAAATATAACAGATAAAAAATACTGCTGGCGTTGTTCTCCAAACATCGCTATCGTGAAATACTGGGGAAAACTCCCCGGACAACTCCCCGCGTCCCCTTCGGTCAGCCTTACCTTGTCAGAAAGTTATACCGTGACTTCTCTGCGTTGGTTGTCTGGCGAACGTGGTGTTCATTTTGCCTTTAACGGGGAGCCTGCACCACTATTTGGCCAGCGTATAGAGAAATATCTTGAAACATTGCAGCCACAGCTTCCTTGGCTTTCACAATACGGTGTTGCTATCGAAAGCAGCAACAATTTTCCCCATTCAGCCGGTATCGCCTCTTCTGCTTCATCCTTTGGTGCGCTTGCCCTCTGTCTGGCAGAAACTCATCTTGACCTGCGTGGTGTCCCGCGCAAAGAATTCCTGCCTTTTGCATCCCATCTGGCCAGACTTGGTTCGGGAAGTGCTGCGAGGTCAATCTACGGAGGTTTTAACCTTTGGGGAGCTACGCCCGGAATCGCGGACAGCTCTGATTTGAGGGCTATTCCCATCATCGACATCCATCCTGTTTTTGCTGATTTGCATGACCTGATTGTTGTTGTGAGCGATCAGAAAAAAAGTGTATCAAGCAGCAGAGGGCATGCCCTCATGAATCAACACCCCTACGCCGCTGAACGATACAGTCTGGCTCGTGAAAGGGCAGCTTCCTTACCCGGAATACTGAAAAGTGGGGATATGGATTCTTTCTGCCGGATCACCATCTCTGAAGGGCTTGGATTGCATGGACTGATGCTGACTTCTGATCCTCCGGTGAACTTACTGGAGCCTCTCTCTGTTGAAATTATACGATTGGCTGACCGTTTTCGTAAGGAAACAGGACTTCCTCTTTCCTATACCCTTGATGCAGGGCCTAATGTGCATCTGATCTATCCCGGAGAAATGGCTGATGCCATGAATGGATTTATAGAAAATTACCTCATGCCGTTTACCAGCCATGTCAGGTTGATCCATGACAAGGCTGGTGCCGGTTCACTAAGAATGAGTATTCAATAATGATGACAAAAAGCGAACATTTTTACGCTAAAATACTTCTGTTTGGTGAGTATGGCGTGATCCTCGGGTCACAGGCTCTCAGTATTCCATATACCCACTTTGCCGGAGAACTCAGCTTTATTACAGATGATAAATACACCGACTATAACGCGGCCCTGAACAGCAATGAAAACCTGAAAGGATTTGCTGCATACCTGCGTAACAAGAGAGACCTGATGAGCCTTACCAAAACCGACATCATCAGGATGGAGAAAGAACTGGCTGACGGGCTTTACTTTGAATCATCTATTCCTCAGGGTTACGGCGTGGGGAGCAGTGGCGCCCTGGTTGCTGCCTTCTATGCCCGGTATGCCGGTGTCCGGGTAAAGGCATCTGCTTCAATATCTCAGAAAGACATTCTCAATCTAAAGAGCATCTTCTCGGAGATGGAGTCTTTCTTTCATGGAAAGAGCTCAGGTATTGATCCGCTGAATGCCTACCTGCAATATCCTCTGCACATGAAAGGCCGTACTGACATCACGCTGGTTGGTATTCCGCGGCATAAATTTGAGGAAGATGGCGCTATTTTCTTAATCGATACAGGTTCGGCAGGTAAAACCGACACCGGGGTTACGCGTTTTCTTAATTTGTGCGAAAATTCTGATTACATCAATCATATGCAGCAGGAGTATCTCCCGCTCATCAATTCAGCTATCAGTACATTAATAGGCGGTCGCCATCAGGAATTCTTCAGGGCTACTGCGGCTCTTTCGGCTTTCCAGTTAAATCATTTTCACGAAATGATTCCGGAAGCTTTTATTCCTGCATGGAGACAGGGGCTTGAGACCGGCGATTACCATCTGAAGCTTTGCGGGTCAGGAGGCGGAGGCTTTATTCTGGGCTTTACCCAATCGTTGACACAAACCCGCCTTGCATTGAAGGATTATCATACCCAACTCGTGCCGGTATATCGGCATACAGAACACAGCAATGGGTAGAACTTTTTTCTGTTTGGATTGTTTCTGCGCAAAACTGCATCGTCAAACTTCCCTACAGTTTTTAACGGTGAGGGATACGATGCAAAAAACAGAATAATTTATGTCAAAACCCACTACAATACAAATCTGGTTAACTCAAATCAGGACTAACTTTCTGGCACTTGCTGTGCTGCTGGTCTTCATCGGTGTGGCTGCTGCCTGGCGGATACCAGGTGCACAGAGTGATTTCAGTTGGATTAATGCCTTCCTGCTAATGATTGGAATCGTCTCGGCTCATGCTTCGGTAAACTTGTTTAACGAGTATTCTGATTATCATACCGGTATAGACTTCAATGTAACCCGTACTCCTTTCAGTGGCGGAACAGGGATGCTGATCGAAGGGCATACCCGGCCACGGCAGGTGTTGCTGGCAGCGCTCTTCACACTTTTAGTGGCTGCGGCCATTGGCACCTACTTTACAGTGATGGCCCATAGCAGCATAGCAGTGATCATGCTGATAGGAGCGGTTTCTATCGTGCTCTACACACCCTTCTTTGCACGCATTGCTATGGGTGAACTGATCTCTGGCCTCTCGCTCGGATCGCTGGTCGTAATCGGCAGTTATATTGCCATGACGGCTACCCCCGGCCAACCTTTCACGGAAGTGCTTCCCCCGCCGGTTATTTATTTCTCCATTGCCCCCGGAATCCTGACTTCACTGCTCCTTTTCATCAATGAATTTCCCGATGCAGATGCCGACCGTAAGGGTGGACGGCGCCATTTGGTCATACTGCTCGGGAGAAGGGCTTCTTCGTGGATCTATGTTGCAGGATTAGTGGCTACTTTTACAATGGTCATCTGGATGGTGGGCAACAACACCCTTAATTATTGGGGTTTGCTGGCTCTTTTACCGCTTCCCCTGGCCATTAAAGCCGGTGTGACCGCCTTGCGGTTCTACGACAATCCTCCCGCGCTTATTCCTGGTCTCGTGGCCAATGTGATGACCGTGCTGGCGACCGATCTGCTTTTAGGTGTAGCTGTCCTGCTCATGTGAAAATTGGATTAATTAGCATATTAAGGCCCCCGTCAGAAATCTGTCAGACAGGGGGCTTTTTTTATGCCTTATATTTTCTCTTTTTCTCTAAATTGCAGGCCGATAAATCATCTAAATCGGTTAAGGTATGAAAAAATATATATTGCTGTCTGTTAGTGTTTTGATTTTTATGTTGTTATTTTCCGGGAGGTGTGTCGCTCAGGAAAACGCCCGCTACATCAACCCCTTTATTGGTACCGACAATATGGGACATACCTTTCCCGGTGCCGTAGTTCCTTTTGGAATGGTGCAGTTGAGCCCTGACACCGACACGGTTCCCTATTCCTCAGGTCAGGGGTATAACCCCGACGTTTACCGTTACTGTGCCGGTTACCAGTATACCGACCCTACCATTGTCGGGTTCAGTCATACCCATCTTCATGGTACAGGCCACAGCGATTTGGGTGACTTTCTGCTGATGCCTGTTACCGGGGAACCAAAGCTTAATCCGGGAACAGCTACCTATCCCGAAACAGGATATCGCAGCCGCTATGATAAAAATACAGAAATTGCACAGGCCGGTTATTATGCCGTCACGCTGACCGACTATGATATTCGGGCAGAACTCACCACAACCCCTCGTGTAGGGATCCATCAATACACATTTAACAGGGAACAACCCGGTGCTTTGATTCTCGATATGGTGCACGGAATATATAATTATGATGGTAAAGTAATCTGGTCTTCTGTCAGGGTCGTAAACGATACCCTTGTGACAGGTTATCGTCAGACCAATGGCTGGGCGCGTGAAAGGTTTATTTATTTCGCAATGTCTTTCTCCAGACCCATCACAGAATACAGCCTTCGCAACGAAGAGAAGGAAATTTACGGTGGATTCTGGCGGCGCTGGGAGATGAACAGAAATTTCCCCGAACGGTCGGGAAGAAAGGTGAAAGCCTGGTTTAAGTTTGGATTGAAGCAGTCTGATAAATTGTTGGTTAAGATGGCTATTTCTCCGGTGAGTGAGCAGGGTGCGCTCCTGAACCTGAAGTCTGAGGCTCCTCATGGCTCTTTCGGTTTATACCGCGCCGATGCCTTCAGAGCCTGGAACACTGAAGCCAACCGTCTCACCATTGATGCCGGTGATGAACAGAAAGTCGTTTTCTATACGGCCCTTTACCACAGCCTCATCCACCCATCCATCTATGCCGATGTCGATGGCCGCTACCGTGGATTGGATCATGAAATTCATCAGGGCGATGGCTTTATGAATTATTCTATTTTTTCTCTTTGGGATACTTTCCGTGCCCTGCATCCCTGGCTAACCCTGATGTATCCCGGGGAAGCATCCGACATGGTGAATTCAATGCTTGCTCATTATGACCAGAGTGCCCATTCAATATTGCCCGTGTGGTCGCATTATGCCAACGATAACTGGTGCATGATCGGCTACCATGCCGTACCGGTGATTGCTGATGCCTGGGTAAAAGGTATTCGGGGTTTCGACGGTCACAAAGCACTGAAAGCCATGGTGCGGAGTGCCTCATACAGGCCCTACGAGGGCTTGGGCGACTATATGGATAAAGGTTACGTCCCGGCTGAAAAATCGGGCAGCTCGGCTTCTGTCACCCTCGAATATGCCTATGACGATTACACCATCAGCCGGATGGCTGTTGCGCTGGGCGATTCAGCCATTGCTCAGGCCTTCCGTACCCGTTCTCAAAACTTCGAACATCTTTTTGATCCTGCCACCCGCTTTATGCGTGCTATGACTACCAGTGGAAACTTTGTAACCCCCTTTGATGCACTGGCCACCCATGGTATGGGTTACATCGAAGGGAATGCCTGGACTTACAGTCTTTTTGTACCCCAGGCTCCTGAAAGGCTCATCAGACTGATGGGGGGAAATAAAAAGTTCCTCCCGCACCTCGATTCTCTCTTCACCATGCATCTGCCTGAGAAATATTATGCAAATACTGAGGATATCGCGGCAGTAGGCCTGATGGGCAACTATGTCCATGGCAACGAGCCGGGGCACCACATACCCTACCTGTATAATTTTGCCGGTAAGCCTTCTGCAACACAGGCTGTGGTCCGCAAAATTCTCACCACCATGTACCATAACTCCCCATCGGGTTTGTGTGGTAACGACGACTGTGGTCAGATGTCGGCCTGGTATCTGTTCTCGTCACTCGGATTCTATCCTTTCTGCCCGGGCACCAATAAATACGAATTGGGAGCACCACTCTGCAAATCGGCATCGATCAACCTGCCGGGTGGAAGGCAATTGAAGATTGAAGCTCAAAACCTGACGCAGAAAAATATCTATGTTAAGCGGGTAGTACTCAATGGCAAGACGCTCAACCGCCACTGGATTACTCACGAGGAGATCATGCAGGGAGGCACTTTACTGTTCGAAATGACAGCAAAACCACACGATTAAGAGTTTATGGAGGGCAGTGCCCTCCTTTTTTTTGCTGTTGGTTGTAGGGCGTTTCGTTGAATTCATTTGAATACATTATGGCTCCTCTCCTCTGAAAGAAGCAATCTCCGGCATTATTCTATGCTGACTTTTGAAGAGAATTGGTGGCCAATGAATTCAGAATCCAAAGTTTTCATGCGCCTGAAAGAGTCCTGACGGATCAGGATTACATTTGGCCAGGGGCTGTTAGCTCAATGTTGAAGGCACGGATCATTGAAGAATAGGCCATTGTATCTTCCGGTAATGCCTGAAACTATTATTATGAGCAGCCTTTTCCTGAAGTTCACCCATAAAGTTTTATCAGCCGGTTAACCGGCAGTTGCGCGATGCGACCCCATCGTTTGCTTCTGAGCATGAAGCATTACAGTTGTCTTCCGGTCTTACTTATTGACCTGAAATGGTGTTCAGTCCATTTTTGAGTAATACACGAGTTGGGTCAAAGCTAAATTCCATTTGAAGCTAATTCGTCGTTGCTTCGTTATTGCTTCGTGAAAATACGAAACCCACACGAATCGCACACGAAGCCACTTCGAAGCTACTTCGAAGCTACTTCGAACCGACGATATGTTTGGCCTCTGTTTATCAGTATCTTGGCTTTTTCCTCTTTTGTTTTAGAATAATGTGGGATTTTGACATAATTTTAGACCAGAGCGACCATGGATTAAGAGTCCAAATGACCGTTTCATACCACTGCATGGGCAAAGAAAAAACGCTGCCATCGGGCACCATTCTGTTAAGGATTGTCCGGGCAAACCAGAAAAGGCTCTGCACTGTGGTGCATCTCATGATCAGGAAATCTGATCAGGGTATTGCAGCTACATGGCTGCCAGAGCCGGAAGAATGCTGTCCGACCAAAGAAATCAACGGGATTAAGCGTCAATACCAAATGCTATTGTTAATGTCCTATCCACGGGAAACTTTTTTACGGCTTGTCAGATGCCATTTACCGGCCGCCGGGCTTACTTTGGCAGGGATAGCTATGTGACGCCACCTCCCGGAGAGGTGTAGCAGTATGATATGCATTTAAAAAATGGCGCCACTCAATTTTTTTTGTCTTGATTTATGGTGCCCGCTTTGTTATCTTTGTGAATAAATCTGACAATCATGGTAAAATTCTTCAGTCTTTCCCGGATTTTGGTATCGGGTGCAGGAATCTTCCTCACCTTTTGGTTTTATGAGTCTGATCAGGGCAGCCTTGCTTTCCTGATCTTAAGCGCTACCACGGTGATTTACTCAGGTCTCACTGGTTTTATCACTCATGTTATCTATGCTAAGGAGGATGCCCGCAGGCTTGGTTGGGAAGCCGGGAATAAATCCTTTCAGTATGAGGTTGGGTTTGCAAACCTCGCCTTTGCGCTGGCTGCTTTGGTTACGCTTGGGGTCGGGATGAGTAATGAGGCCATCCTCATTGTCATTATCGGCTATGCACTTTATCTGATGCAGGCCTCCATCCTTCATTTTATTAACTACCTGACCCATCGGCGGGAAACAGGCTACCTGGTGCGAAGCGTGTTGTTACCCCTGGTGCTTGAAATCATGATGCTTGGATTCTGTCTGTCCGGAACCGGCATCATCTGATTAGTTTTATTGCATGAGGTTTTGGAATTGTTACCCGGCAAATTGACCCCTGTGTTTCTTGCCAACAATGATAGTTTTCAAAACACGGGTTTGATATTGAGTACTTAATAATTGTTCGTGTACTTTAATAATAAAGCAACATTTTGATTAAGGAAGTTGGCTCTTATATAAAGAGAGAAAGAGTAATTGGGTTTTTTTTTTCATCAGCATAATGTTATAGATTTTGTCTATAAGTTTGTCCGATTATTTATGGGGCTAAAACAAATGGAGACGTTTTTAACGATAACAGTTTAAAATTGATAACCACGATTAAACAATGAGTCATGAGAATACTAATTGCTGCCCCGGCATGGGCTATAACGATCCTTATTGCACTTCCCTTGTGCCTGCAAGCCCAGGAAACCATCGAACACTACAGCCAAAAACTCACCCCCGATGAGCGGGCATGTGCCGATTTCTCGAAACCCATCAATATCCTGAGCGACCAGAACGGCAAATACACCCTCGTTTTTTCCGATGTAGCAAAGGGAGTAGTAACAAAAGCTATTGATATAAGGGAAAATAACCCCTTTGCCGGCCTTGGGAAGAAAACAAATGATCCGACTAAAGATGTTTTTATTCTTAAGAATAAAAGATTTAAAGACATATTCCCAGATTTTCAACCGGAAAAAGACTCAACTTTTTGGTTGCCGGCAGATACTACTTCATTGCATAAAATCCGTATGCTGTACTCTGTCGATGCCTCAAAAAACAGACAATATGCTGTATTGGCCTACACCCTCATAGCAGATGAATATGTGTGCCGTACTCAATTTATTGCATTAGACAGCGCTGGTAGCGAAATGAATCGTTTCTCGTTCGATAATATTGTTTGTGGAATCTCTATATCTGATGATGGCAGGTACGTTGCTTTCAACTTCACTGACAGATTTGAAGACGGAGAGGAAGAGCAAGTAGCATTATCAGGAATAAAAATTATTGATATTGTTAGTAATCAACTAATTGTGAATAAAGAGATTAAGAATCATAATTGTGGTGTTAATATTTATAAAAGCATTATATGGGTAGGTACAAGAACATACATAAATAACAACAATGCTCAAGTTAGTAAGCATGTATACTTTGATTTAAAAAACAAAAAGATATATACCAGAGAGTTTGATGCTTGTTGCCTTGGTAAGTTGAAACTTTTTGCAGATGGTGTTTCTGTGTCCTGTATTACAGGTGAGTCATTCAGGCTAAGCTTTTTAAGTGATTTTATCGTGGAGGACCTGCCATGAAGAATTCTGTTATGTGTTTAATATCTGTTTTTTTCGCCACGAAGTTTTACTCCCAAAACCTTACAGTGCGGTATGTGAATAATATAGGGCAGATCATAGAAATGCCAACCAGTAGTATTACTTCTGATTTCGGCCGTCGGTTTTCGGCTTGTGGCAATGGAAGCTGGAGCCCTTCACCCTGGCACAGGGAAATGACTATGCATCGGTGGATTGCTGAGCTGTTGTAACGTGACCGAACACCTGTTTTAGACTTGTTCTCCTTTCATTTGTGTAAAGGCAGAAATTCAGTTGGTAGATGAGATGTTAAAGTAGAAACAGAGTCTAAACATTCGAACGACAGATTTCCTTGCAGATTCTGGTTACCGTCTGACGCGTTGCAAGCCTCTTTCCGGTAGTCGTTCTAGTACTCCGGCGGGATCCCCAAAGCGGTTTGTAAACATCATGGCCGCGATGATATAGGGTTTGAAGCCGGCCTCCTTGTAGGTGTCGATTCTGTATTGTTCAAATACGTCGGCTGCTACCTCGCCGTTCTTACAGGAAACGTTGCTGATATCAGCCGGCAGGCAGTGCATATAGAGCGCCTTCCCTTTCCGGGTAAGGTTCATTTTTTCACGCGTACACTCCCAGTCCATGAACCTGGCATTGTTGTCCAGACATGCTTTCTCCAATTCTTTCAATCCTTCGCTGTCCCGGTTACGGAGCAATTCTGTACGTTGTTGCATCACATTGAAAGGTGCCCAGCTTTTCGGATAGACAATATCGGCACCCTGGAAAGCCTCTTCCATCGAATTGACCACGTTAAAGCTTCCTCCGGAATTTGTGGCATTCTCTTTGGCCACCTGCATTACATCGGGGATGAGGCCATACCCTTCGGGGTAGGCCAGGGTAACCTCCATGCCGTAACGGGTCATGAGGCCGATGATCCCCTGGGGTACCGATAAAGGTTTCCCATAGCTTGGTGAGTAGGCCCAGGTCATGGCTATCTTTTTCCCCTTGAGCGCTTCTTTTGACCCGAATACATTGATCAGGTGAAGAAGATCGGCCATGCTTTGTGTAGGATGATCTATATCGCACTGCAGATTAACAATACCAGGCCGTTGGGGCAACACACCATTCCGGAATCCATCATCAAGGGCTTCGCCAACCTCCTTCATGTAGGTATGACCCAGGCCGGGGTACATGTCATCACGTATGCCGATAATCTCTGTGAGGAAGGAGATCATGTTGGCCGTCTCACGAACGGTTTCGCCATGGGCAATTTGTGATTTCTGCTCATCAATGTCCTGAACCGTAAGCCCAAGCAGGTTTGCGGCAAAAGCAAACGAGAAACGGGTACGTGTAGAATTGTCGCGAAACTGGGAAACGGCCAGCCCTGAGTCGAAGCATCTTGTTGATACGTTGTGCAGATACAGTGACCTTAGTGTTTCGGCCACCTGTAACACGAGATCCAGTTCCTGAGGTGTTTTGTGCCAGGTGTGGAAAAAATCTTTTTGATGAAGGCTGGCTCCTGTCTGGCGGATCTTCTCAATGAGTTGATGGATTTCAGGCATAATTTAGCGCTTAAGTGTTTAGATTGGTTTTTTAATGGGCATTGTACCGGTACTGATTTTTATTTCAGTCGCGTATCGGGGGTTCTTCCGATCCGGTATGCTCAGCATCGATTTTATATGACATGATTATTCATTGAAACCATATTTGCTTTGTTTTTTTGCCAGAGTAGTCATGGCTTCCCGCCCGGGGCGGGATTATAGTTTGCAGGCAAATAGTGCGTAGAAAGCAGCAGCAGCCACGAGGTCGCTTACCGGGGTCTTTTCGTTGGGGGCATGAGCCATTACTTCGTTTCCAGGTCCGAAGCCGATGGTCGGAATGCCATGCATTCCATTGATCGCGATTCCATTGGTTGAGAAGGTCCATTTTCCGACCAGCGGTTCATGGTTAAATAGTTCGCGGAAGGTTTGCACACCGGTTTGAACGATGGGCTGGTCTTCGGCAATTTTCCATGTCGGATAATACTTCTCCATGCCATAGCTTTTACCGGTGAAAGCTTTTCCATCGTACCAGAGCACCTCAACATTAGCATCCAGGCCTTTAACGGCCTCTTCAACTTCGGCAATAGCACTTTCTTTTGTCTCGCCCCAGGTGAGTCGTCTGTCAAGGTGAATATGGGCATAATCGGCAACGGCACAGAGCGACGGGCTTCCGCTGACAAATTCGGAGATGGTCACAGAACCTTTACCGAGAAACTCATCGTCGCGGAGTCGTTCATTTAGCTCTTCAATCTTCAGGGCTGCCCGGGAAGCCATGTAGATGGCATTTTTGCCCCTTTCGGGGGCTGAGCCATGAGCCGAGATTCCTCTGAAGGTTACCCGGATTTCCATTCTTCCGCGATGTCCCCGGTACACATTCAGGTTTGTGGGTTCGGTGCTGATAGCAAAGTGTGGACACAGGCCCTCTTCTTCTATGAGGTATTTCCAGCAGAGGCCATCGCAGTCTTCTTCCATCACCGTAGCCGTGCAGTAGAGGGTGAGGTTCCCGGGAACTCCTATCTCTTTCAGAATCCTGCCCGCAGTCACAAAAGAGGCAACACCACCTTTTTGGTCAACGGTACCGCGCCCCCAAACGAACCCGTCGGTTATCTCACCCGAGAAGGGAGCTTTATCCCAATTTGCAGCATTTCCAACATCAACAGTATCTATGTGGCCATCGATGGCAAGTATGACGGGTCCATGGCCTATGCGTCCGATGACATTGCCCAGTCCATCGAGCCTTATCTCTTCAAACCCGGCTTCTTTCATCTGGCGCATCAGGGCTTTCTGGACATTACCCTCCTCACCGCTCAACGATTTAATACGGACCAGTTCGGCAAGATTCGAAGCTGTGTAGTGGCTGTATTTTTCGGCAAGCTGATGAATTTTTTCGGCTAATTCGTTTTTTTTCATAGTGATATGTTTTTATAGAATTGCAATTCCATGGGCAGATGCCAGTCTTTACTAAAACTCAAAGGTAAACAGAATGAAATCTATTTCAAAGCTAGGGGGAAAAAGGAGTTATATGTTTCCGGGGTATTTATATTTACGAGAATATGCCGATCGGAGCAATGCAATTCAGCAGACGGGAATCCGTGGAGCAGCTCTTTGAAATCACAGTCGGCATGCCCGGTTCTGAGCATGTTGAGCACGGCGGGTCCCAGGAGCAGCGGATGACCTCTTTTTTTTTGAAATACCGGAACCACATAGTCGGCGGTATCGCGGAGGTGCCACATCTGATCGATCAGGTCAGCCGTTGTAAAGGGGTTATCTACGTTCTGAAGAAACGCATGGGTGCCATCATCCATTGCAGAAATACCCAGTTCAACAGACCTTATCCGTCCGGCCCCGGGATTGTTGTTTCCGATCAGCACGCATTCCCCGGCGGCCGCATGGAAGGCAAATTCATCTAAATGGCCGGGGTTCATCACCACCACAATACGGCTGATTCCGGCTTTCAGGTAAACCGAGATCAGGGCTTCAAGAAAACAATGCCTGGCGTTGAAAGGCAACCTCCATTTAGGCTGTCCCATTCTGGAGCTTTCACCTGCTGCCAATATGATGGCTATTGCATTGACCATGGATATATTATAGTATTTGAGCTGATGATGTTCGTCATAATGGATCCAAAGTACCGCAAAAAATGCATTCGATTTTCAGTAAATTGTACAAAATGTAACCGGAAATGGTGAGTTTACATTAAATTTGACTGGCAATAGACAAATACATTGCCATGACAGATCAATTTGTACCGATTCCCTTTTCCCGGTTGGTTTCACTTTCGCTCTCGCAGATACGGAAGGGGGAGTTTCTGGGTATCCCCAGTGAAAAGTTTTACCGGCCGGGTGATGGAAAGCTATCTACTGTACGTTTCGGCAAGCTGATTGATACGCCCCTTGGTGTTGCTGCAGGGCCACACAGCCAGTTGGCCCAGAATATTGTAGCGGCCTGGTTATGCGGCGCAAGATACATTGAGTTAAAAACCATTCAGACGCTTGATCAGTTGACGGTTAGCAAGCCCTGTATCGATATGCAGGATGAAGGCTACAACTGCGAATGGTCGCAGGAATTGAGGCTTGAAGAATCATTCAGCCAATATCTCGATGCCTGGATACTGATTCACATTCTGCACCATGAGCTGGGCTTTCAGGGTGCTGCTTCCGACACGATGGTTTTTAACATGAGCGTGGGGTATAACCTGGAGGGCATCCTGAAGCCAAATGTGCAGAAGTTCTTCACCCGGATGGCCGATTGCCATGAGTTGATGGCTCAGAAACTAAAACAGATAAAAGATATCTATCCACAAATACATCAACTCTCAATACCTGATTGCATCTCTGATAACGTAACCCTGTCGACGATGCATGGTTGCCCTCTCGATGAGATTGAGAAAATAGGGTTGTACCTGATCAGGGAAAAGCGTTTGCATACAGTTGTCAAATTGAATCCCACCTTGCTGGGGTCATCTGAAGTAAGATCAATACTGAACGGCAAGTCAGGTTTTAAAACACCTGTTCCTGATGAGGCTTTTGAACACGACCTCAAATATACCGATGCTCTGGCAATTATCAATTCATTGCAGGAGGCAGCAGCGGGTGTGGGCGTCTGCTTTGGGCTTAAGTTAACCAATACACTGGAGAGTTTGAATTTTAAAACAACCTTCAGTTCATTGGAAAAACAGATGTATATGAGTGGCAGGGCTCTGCATCCGATAGCCGTCAATCTGGCAGCAAAATTAAGGAGTGTTTTCGGAGAGGGTTTGGACATTTCCTTCTCGGCAGGAGTTGATGCGTTTAATGTATCCGATGTTCTGGCCGCCCGGTTATGTCCTGTTACTGTCTGCTCCGATTTGCTGAAGCCCGGGGGCTATGCACGATTGCATCAGTATATTGAAAATATTACAAGTAGAATTAATGATTCCGGATATTCAACAATGAGAGGTTTCATGGATTCTCAACCAGACGACACATTAGCTTTGTACGCTGATGCGGTTGTAAATAGTACATATTACCGGAAATCTTTTCGGGAACCATCGATTAAAACAGCCCGTACGTTGATGCCGTTTGATTGTATTCACGCCCCCTGCGTGAACGCCTGTCCTACGAATCAGGACATTCCCGGGTATCTTTACCATGCCTCTCAGGGCGATTTTGAAAGGGCTTTCGGAGTCATCCTGCGGACGAATCCTTTTCCCGGTGTAACAGGTTCGGTATGCGACCATGAATGTCAGACGCGATGCACGCGGATAAATTATGATAACCCGTTGGCCATACGTGAAGTGAAGCGTTATATTGCCTCAAAGTTCAGGAAAGAGGGATTCCCGGAAATATTGCCTGCAGGAGGTATGCCTAAGGTTGCGGTTATCGGGGCTGGTCCTTCAGGATTATCGTGTGCATGGTATTTGCGGCAGGCAGGTTTTTGCGTTACTGTATATGAGGCCGGTGCGAAGGCTGGCGGGATGGTCTCCAGCGTAATTCCCGATTTCAGAATCGATGAACAGACCTTGCAGGGCGATCTTGACAGGATCGTTTCTTCGGGTGTTGAGATTAAATATAATCAACGGGTTGACAAGCGGCTGTTGGAGGAGCTCGTATCATCGGGGCAGTTCGTTTATATCGCCACGGGTGCTCCTTCGGCAAAACCGATTGGGTTGCCGGGTGATGATTCTGACGGAGTGTTAAACCCGCTTGGTTTTCTGGAGCAGTGTAAAGCCGGCAAGGTTGGTCATGGCAACAGCCATGTAGTTGTTGTGGGCGGAGGCAATACTGCCATGGATGTGGCACGTGCTGCCAAACGAACGCTGGCACTGAATGGTACTGTAACTTTGATCTATCGTCGTAGCCGCGGGGAAATGCCTGCCGATGAAGAAGAAATTCTTGCCGCACTGGCAGAAGGGGTGAAGCTGATCGGGATGTATGCCCCTGTTGAGATTCTTCAGAAGGATGGACACGTGTCCGGTATCAGGTGTAGGCCTACGATCTTCGCTGGTCTTGATGAAAAAGGAAGAAGAAAGACCGTGATTGCAGGGGGGGCTGATTTTGTCGTCAATGCCGGGGTGGTGATTCCTGCGCTGGGACAATCATTGGATAATCCTCTGGCTGATCCTGCACTGTTAAAGACCAAAAGGAATGGCTATGCGACGCAGATACAGGGCGTATTCATCGGTGGGGATGCCCGCAATGGCGCTGCCAACATCATCGGTGCTGTGGCTGATGGTAAGAATGCTGCCCGAAGCATAGCAGCAGAAGCTCTTGGCAGATTCCCCAACCTTTTTGCTGAACATCAGCGAAATACGAAAACGCGGGATCTGCTGCTGAAAAAATCTGTCAGGCAGTTTAGTCCTGTCACAACTGATGCAGATACTGGGCAACAGCCGTTGATTACAAGCGATGAACAAGCGATAACCGAGGCTTCGCGTTGTTTGTTATGCGATGAAATTTGCAATGTCTGCGTTACTGTTTGCCCAAATCTCGCCAATCAGGGTTACGAAACGGAACCTGTTGAATTCTTTCTGAAAAAGGCGGTCAGGCAGGATGATGGTAGTGCCGGAATTGTAGCGGATGATCAGTTTGTGGTGAGTCAGCGTTATCAGGTATTCAATATTGGTAACTTTTGTAATGAATGTGGTAATTGCACCACGTTTTGCCCTACATCGGGATCACCCTATCGGGACAAGCCCACATTCTGGCTTACCCCCGAAAGTTTTGAGTCGGCAGAAGAAGGTTTTTTCATTGCTGAAGAGGACGATGAAATTATTATCATCAGAAAGAGAACTGATGGATCAACGGTGGTGCTGCGGCAAAAGGCCAATGTCTATGAATGGGATTCTTCTGTTTTTTCGGCAACCCTTGACAGGTTGACCTTTGAACCCATAAATGTTACTTTTCATGATCATGCTGTTCCGGAAGCCGGTTTGCAGGAAGCTGCCCGGTTGCGTACCCTGCTTGATGTGCACAAAGTTTTATCAGTAATTCAGAAAAATATTAATACTGTTCAACCATGATTGAAACCATCACCCAAATTGTAGATCCTGCCATCAGGGCCAAGGCTGCCCGACGGTTTAAAGAGCGTGGAATTGTGCTTCCCACCTTTTCGCAGATGCGACATCCGGAGCAGATACCTGACGAAATTCATCAAAGACTGAAATCAGTGGGGTTATGGGATCTTAATCCCCTGAATCTTTACCGGATCACCTGGAAGAACGAACCAGTTGCCAGAGGCGGAGGCTTTGGAGGTGTGAATTATCTGGAGCTACCCTCCGAACTCACAGGGGTAAAAGCCAGGATTGTGCTGTTGGTAGGAAAATGGTTTCCGACAGGTGCCCATAAAGTGGGAGCGGCCTATGGTTGTCTGGCACCACGGATTATCACCGGTCAGTTTGATCCCACCCATCATAAGGCAGTCTGGCCGTCGACGGGGAATTATTGCCGTGGTGGGGCATTCGATTCTGTGTTAATGGGATGTACTGCTGTGGCTATTCTTCCCCGTGAGATGAGCCGCGAGCGGTTTGAATGGCTCAGGGAGGTTGGTTCTGAAGTCATTGCAACTGCCGGATGTGAATCGAATGTGAAAGAAATCTATGATAAATGCTGGGAACTGCGGCGAACAAAGCCTGATTATATCATCCTGAACCAGTTCGATGAGTTTGGTAATCCTGTGTGGCATTACAATGTTACAGGGCCGGCTCTCGAAGAAGTATTTAATGAATTGAAGGGTTCTTCGTCATCATTGGCGGCTTATGTCAGCAACACCGGGTCGGCGGGTACGATTGCGGCAGGAGATTACCTGAGGACTAAGTTTCCGCATCTGAGGGTAGTGGCTTCTGAGGCGCTTCAATGCCCCACGCTTCTGCAAAATGGTTTTGGCGGCCACAGGATTGAAGGGATCGGAGACAAACATGTCCCCTGGGTTCACAATGTAAAAAATACCGATGTGGTTACAGCTATCGACGACGAAGCCTGTATGCGGCTGCTTCGCCTCTTCAATGAACCTGCCGGTATCAGCTGGCTGAAAGAGAATGGTATTACCCCGGGAATAGCCGATAAGCTGCAGCTTATTGGTATTTCAGGGATTGCAAACTTGCTGAGCGCCATCAAAACGGCAAAACAGTTTGAGATGAATAACGATGATATAATTCTCTCTATCGCAACCGATAGTGTCGAGCTTTACGGATCACGTCTGCAGGAACTTCGTGCCGGGCGGGGTGAATACACGGCCATGCAAGCCGGGCGTGATTTTGAGGGCTGCCTGATGGCCGAATCGACGGGTAACATGAAAGAGCTTACTTATGCTGACCGCAAGGCCATTCATAATCTTAAGTATTTTACATGGGTCGAACAGCAGGCGAAACCCGTAGAAGAACTGAATCAATTGTGGTATGATCGCAATATCTGGGCTGATCTCTTCGGGCAGGCTGCCATTTGGGATACCATGATTGAGGATTTTAACAGGGAAGTGGCCAAAAGCTAAATGTCCTTTTATGATGAAGTATCATTTTAGATGTTCTGATTGTGGCACAGAATATCACGAGCCATTTCTCTATCTCTGCCCCAGTTGTTCCTTCCTTAACCGGGATGACAGGCCTCCTGCCGGTGTATTACTTACAGTCTATCCTTATGAAAAGATTGCCGGAAAACTGTCAGGGCAAAGGTTGTTTGATGAATTGAGACTACAGCATTTCCTGCCTTTATTACCTATAAATTCTGAAGAAAGCCTGGGGGTGTTAAGGGTAGGTAATACGCCCCTGTATGAAGCCGGGCATCTGGCTGAACTTCCTCAGAGTGCAAGGGTACTGGTTAAAGATGATTCCCAGAACCCAACGTTTTCATTCAAGGACAGGGCATCACAACTGGTTTCGGCCTGGGCAAAGGAGCATGATATCCATACCATTGTCACTGCTTCGACCGGGAATGCGGGCTCTTCGCTGGCAGGTATCTGTGCGTCACAACGGCAACGGGCCGTTGTCTTTGCTCCGGCTACTGCCCCACCGGCCAAGCTCCTTCAGATGGTGATGTATGGTGCTACCACAATCTTAGTGAATGGCAATTACGACGCTGCCTTTGAATTAAGCCTGAAGGCCACTACTCATTTTGGCTGGTTTAACAGGAATACGGCTTATAATCCTTTTACCATAGAAGGGAAAAAAATTGTGGCGTTTGAGCTTTATCAACAAACGTGCGGGAAATTACCTGAATATATATTTGTTCCTGTTGGTGATGGCGTCATTCTTTCAGGGTTGTATAAAGGTTTTGAGGATCTTCTGAAACTCGGTATCATTAGTCATATTCCAATAGTTGTAGCTGTGCAGAGTGAGCAAAGCGACAACCTGGTGAGAAACCTTGATGCTGATGAATTTCTTATCAGACCTGCTACCACTATTGCCGACTCTATCTCTGTCGATGTCCCCAGAAATTTCCGGATGGCTGCAGGATTCCTAAAACGTTATGACGGGGAGCATATGACAGTCAGCGATGAATCGATTGCTATTGCTGCTGAAAAGCTGGCCCGAACAACTGGTATATTTACAGAACCAGCCGGGGCAGCGGCTGTAGCGGGTTTGCTGAAATGGATCGATGAGGGGAGGCTGAAGGCTGATGAAACAGCCCTGATATTGGCAACAGGCAGTGGTTTGAAAGATATCTGTACACCCTTGAAACATGTGATAATGCCAGAACCCATTACACCTGACCTTGATTCGTTGATACACTATCTGAATAAAACCGGAAGCTAATGATTTCATTATTTGTTAACAATCAGCCGGTTCAATATGGTGGGCCCGTTGACAGTAATCTGCTTGGGTTTTTACGCAGTACACAGGGCATTACCTCGGTAAAAGACGGCTGTTCAGGCCAGGGAGCCTGCGGAGCTTGTCTTGTTGAGATCAATGGGATGCCACGCCTGAGTTGTGTTACTCCGATGAAGAAACTCGAAGGAGCCATGATAAATACACTGGAAGGAATTCCGGTTGATGTTCGTGATATTATTGCCCGGTGGTTTGTTGAAGAAGGGGCTGTTCAATGTGGCTTCTGCACACCGGGTTTTGTAATGCGAACATGGCAGTTGCTGAAAATGAATCCGAATCCTTCGATTGATGAAATCAGGCAAGCCTTGAAAAGTCACCTGTGTCGTTGTACCGGATACAAGAAAATTGAAAAGGCTATCGAAAAATCTGCAATGGAAATTCGTGGTGAGGTTGTTATTCCTAAAGCGGATTCTAATCCGGGTATAGGGAAGTTTCGCCGGAAATATCAGGGATTTGAGACCGCCATTGGACAAAGAAAGTTTACAAATGACATCCGGTTACCGGGTATGTTGTACGGGGCTCTTGTTTTCAGTGAACATCCGCGGGCGGTAGTTGAAAGTATCGATGCATCTGCGGCTTCGGCCATGCCCGGAGTTTTGGGAATTCTTTCGGCTCATGATGTCCCTGGCAATCGCTTTACAGGATTGATTGTCCCCGATTGGCCCCTAATGATTGCAAAAGGTGAAACCACTTGTTATATTGGTGATGTGATTGCCTCGGTAATAGCCGACACAGCAGATCATGCAAGGGAAGCCGCACGTACAGTGCAAATCAGTTATAAGGTATTGGAGCCTGTTACCGATCCTCTGGTGGCAATGCAGCCAGGTGGTATCAGGGTTCATCCGGATCAGAATAATATTCTGGAGACTTGTAGCCTGAAACGGGGAGATGCTGAAAAGGCATTCGCTGATTCTGGCTATATCGTGCATGGGGTATATCAAACACAGCGTATTGAGCATGCCTTTTTAGAGACGGAATCCAGTCTGGCTGTACCGGATAATGATGGCCTGCTCTTATACTCTTCGGGCCAGGGTATCTATGAGGACCGCCGCCAGGTAGCCTCCTTACTCGGACTAGAGGAACATAGGATCAGGGTAGTACTTGTACCAAATGGCGGTGGGTTTGGCGGAAAGGAAGACCTGACGGTACAGGGTCATGCCGCATTGGCTGCCTGGTTGTTAAAAAGGCCGGTGATATTTACGCTCACCAGAGAGGAATCAATCAGGATGCATCCAAAGCGGCATCCTGTTCAATTGGATATAACCCTCGCCGTGGATGCCGGTGGCAAATTTACGGCCATGAAGCTGGTGGCCATTGGCGATACAGGAGCATATGCTTCGGTAGGGACAAAGGTCATGGAACGAATAGCCGGGCATGCTACCGGTGGGTATTATGTGCCTAACATTGATTTAACCTCGCATACAGTCTATACCAATAACATCCCCTCAGGAGCCATGCGTGGATTTGGAGCTAATCAGGCTGCTTTTGCGCTCGAAAGTTGTATTGACGAGTTGTGCCGAAAGGGTGGTTTTGATCGGTGGTCAATCCGATGGGACAACGCCCTGACCGACGGACTTGTTACTGCCACCGGCGACCACGTGAAGGGAGCAGGAATAAGAGCCTGCCTTGAAGCCATTGAGAAGCAATTTCGTGAAGCATGCTATGCAGGGCTGGCCTGTGGAATTAAAAACAGTGGCATCGGGAATGGTATGACAGACTATTCTGATGTTGTCATCGAAGTATTGCCGGACGGGAAGGTAAGACTTCATCACGGATGGACAGAGATGGGGCAGGGAGTTCATACCATTGCGCAGCAAATTCTCTGTGAAGAAACGGGAATAAGTCCTGACCTTGTTGAGGTTATTACCGATACATCGTCAGGTATTAAGACCGGAATGACAACTTCATCACGCGCGACCGTATTGTTGGGGAATGCTATCAGGGAAGCTTCCAAAACTCTTTTGGCTGATTTGAATACTGCACCACTTGAACAGTTGACGGGCCGCCGTTATCAGGCCCGCTGGCAATGCGACTGGACAGTAAAACCTGATGCACTGCATACCGATGGGCCTACCCATTATGGGTATGGTTACGCGGCACAGGTTGCCATATTAAACGATCAGGGAAAAGTAATAAAGGTTGTGGCAGCGCATGATGCCGGGCGGATTATTAATCCGGTTTTGTTTGAGGGGCAGATTGAAGGAGCCGTTCACATGGGACTTGGCTATTCCCTCACCGAGACCCTTCCGATGAATGAAGGACGGCTCCTTTCGTCGCGACTGCGTGATTGCGGTGTGTTGAGAGCACATGAAACGCCCGACATTGAGGTAATAGGGGTAGAGGTTCCTGATCCTGTAGGTCCATACGGAGCCAAAGGAGTTGGTGAAATAGGTCTGGTGCCAACCGCTGCTGCTGTAGCCAATGCTTTTTGTACCTTTGACGGAGTTCAACGTTATTCACTTCCCTTAAAACCGATTCAATGATTTGTCTTAAGAATGGAACTTATATCGAATGGCAGACCTTCGAACAAATACCACTCGATATCTGGGTTGAAGAAGGAGAAGGTGCCAGTTTCAGTTTTAAACCACCTGACAATATTCCTCCGAACCTGATTACCATTGACTGCACCGGGAGATATATTATGCGCAGTCTGGGAAACGCTCACCAGCATGCCTATTCGGCGCTTTGTACCGGGATGCCTCAGCCGGAAGTTCCTCCGGCCAGTTTTGTTGAGACACTTCAGAAGATATGGTGGCGGGTGGACTCAGCGCTCGACGCCGATATGATCAGGGCAAGTGCACTTGTCACTGCTGTTGCTGCCGCCAAAAGCGGTAGCACTTTTGTGATTGATCACCATGCAAGCCCTGGTTTTATCAAAGGTTCGCTCGATATCATTGCGCGTGCTTTCGATGAAGTAGGTATCAGTCATCTTTTGTGTTATGAAATAACCGATCGCAACGGTTTGAAAGGAGCCAGAGAAGGCCTTGCCGAGACTGAGCGATACCTGAGTCAGCGGCAGGGATTGGTAGGCTTACATGCAAGCTTTACCGTGGGAGAGCAAACGCTGAAGGAGGCTGTGGCACTTGCCCGGAATTTTAATACCGGTATCCACGTTCATGTTGCTGAAGATGGCGCTGATGAGAATCATTGTCGCCAAACCTATGGAAAATCGGTTGCTGAGCGGTTTGCGGAAGCCGGAGTGTTTGAACTGAAAGGAAATATCTTTGCTCATGGGATTCACCTGAACGCTATAGAAAGGCGTTTGATCGCCAAATCAGATACCTGGATGGCGGTGAACTTTGATTCAAACCTTAATAACGGTGTTGGAGCGTTTTCGGGGATGGGTTTGGGGCCTCGTATTATGCTCGGTACCGATGGGATGCATGGTGATATGATGGCTTCTGCCCGGACAGCCTGGTTTTCAGGTAAAGGATATGAGGCCATCACCCCGGCCAGGGTGTTTCAGCGACTTCAGATGATTCATCTTTATCTGGCAGCCAACAAGATTAAAGGCAATTCCGATAACAACCTGATGGTACTCAACTATGATTCTCCCACACCACTCATACAGGAGAATTTTTTAGGTCACTGGTTCTACAGCCTTCATGCAAGGCATATTGAACATGTGATTGCAAATGGACGTCTCATTGTCAGAGAAGGACATCTGACAACTTTAGATGAGGCGGAAGTGATGGCAGAGGCCAGAATTCAGGCTTTACGACTCTGGGGAGAGTTAAAAAACTGAGCACGGATGAGGTTCCTGATAATCAATGCCAGGATTGTTTCTGCTTCTGGTCTTCAACCTGCCGGTATTCTCATCAATGGAGAGGTTGTTGAAGCAGTAATCAGTGAATCCGCCTTCTTACCCGAAGGAATTCCATTGCTTGATGCCAGAGGAATGCTTGTCATTCCTGGTGGCATCGATGCACATGTTCATCTTCATCTTCCCACTCCGGCGGGTCCTTCGTCAGATGATTTTGTTTCAGGCAGCATGGCAGCCCTGATGGGCGGTACCACATCACTTATCGACTTTGTGACACCTGCAAGGGGTGAATCTCTCATGAATGCTTTGTTGGCCAGGAGGGCAGAGGCGCGTTGTGCACTAACCGACATGGCCTTGCATGTGGGCATTACATGGTGGGGTGATGAAGTAGCAGGTCAGATGAGGCGGTGCGTTGATGGGGAGGGAGTCAGATCTTTTAAAATTTATCTGGCTTATAGTCAGACCATCGGATTGAATTATCAGGAGATGCGTCAGGCCATGATAACTGCCGCCTCACTTGGTGCTCTGATCATCGTACATGCCGAAGAAGGGGAGATAATCGAAAGGTTGCAGAGGGAGTACATCAAACAGGGGAATACGGGACCCTTATATCACCTGCGTTCACATCCTCCTGAAACAGAGATTGAGTCGGTGAAGAAGGTGATTAATCTGGTTCGTGAAACTGGCTGTGCTATATACTTTGTGCATATTTCAACAATGGGGGCAGCGCGACTTATTGCTGATGCCAGAAAAGAAGGGCTACCCATAATGGCTGAAACTTGCATTCAATATTTAATGCTTGACCAGAGCGTCTATTCTAAGCCTTTTAACGAATCTGCGAAATATGTTATCAGTCCGCCACTAAGATGCCGGGAAAACGTGGAAGGTCTCTGGGATGAATTGTCGGCTGGTGTGTTTGATGTCGTATCGACCGACCATTGTCCTTTCAACCTTCGCGGGCAGAAAGATGCAGGACGGAATGATTTTACATTGATACCCAATGGTGCCGGTGGTATAGAGTATCGGCTGCAAATGCTCTATACATATGGTGTGATGAAAGGGAGGCTTACCTTACAGCAGTGGATTGAACTGACCTCACTGAATGCCGCCGGGATTTTTAGACTTAAAAACAAGGGAGCTATTAAGTCGGGAATTGACGCTGACCTGGTTTTTTGGGATACTGGTTATTGTGGAATTGTTTCAAAGGCAACCCAGTATCAGCATTGTGATTCAAATATCTATGAGGGAATCCGTGTTGAGGGATGTGCTGATGTTGTCATCCGGCGTGGTGAGATACTCGTTCAGAATCGGCAACTGTGGGCTGAGAGTTTATCAGGAAAATTTATGAGTTTAATGACCTCAAATGAGGATGAGCATGTTGTTTAAGAAAAGCTTGCCGGGGTTAACGATAAGCTTTATCGTCATGGTTGTTATTACCGTGTCGTCGAACCTTCATTGGGGCGGTGATAAAAACTGGACAGGTATCGTGGAGGCAGATGCGCGGGGATATTATGCATATTTACCCGCAGTATTAATCTACCATGACCTCAATTTTACCTTTGTCGATAGTCTTGAGAAGGTGAAATACAAGGGTGTTCATTATTATGAATATCGGACAGGTACCCCTTCAGGGAGGATTATTAATAAGTATTACAGTGGTACGGCGGTGGCACAGCTTCCGTTTTTTTTGGCAGCACATGCTTTGGCTCCCATATTTGGGTATCCTGCTGATGGATATTCAAAGATTTACATGATTTCAGTTAACCTGGCCGCGATTTTTTATCTGTGTATCGGATTGATTATTTTAAACAGTATTCTGAAAAAGTTTGGAGTCGTTGGGACGAACAGGTCTTTAACGATGCTGGCCATTGTGTTTGGTACTAATTTGTTTTATTACACTATAGGCGAACCGGGTATGTCGCATGTGTTTTCGTTTGCCTTTGTGAATCTTTGGATATGGGTTGTTCTCAAGATGTTTTGTTCGGAATATCTTCGTTGGGTTGTCGTCTTTGGTGCTGTTACAGGTATGATAGCGCTGATCAGGCCAGTTAATTTGCTGGTATTATTTATGATCCCATTTCTTGCCGGTGACCGTGGGCAACTCACACGGTTTCTGAAGAAGCTTTTTCGGAGCTTGTATATCCTCCCGGCTTTGACCATTTTTATTTTAGTGGCAGGGTTGCAACTTCTTATCTATAGGTTATCTTCTGGCGGTTGGTGGGTTTACAGTTATGGCGATGAAGGTTTTAATTTTCTTTCACCTCACATTTTCGATTTTTTGTTTAGTTATAAGAAGGGCCTTTTTTTGTACACACCCATGGCGATGGTCTGTCTTGCAGGCGCAATAATGGCATGGCGATACAATCAGTTTCGACTTATTGCTTACATGAGTTTCATGGCCATTCTGATTTACGTGATGGCCTCCTGGTGGAACTGGTGGTATGGCGGTAGTTTCTCGACAAGGGTTTTAACTGAGTTTCTTGCGATGCTTGCTATTCCGCTGGCATTATGGCTTCAGAATACTTCGGGAAAGCGGCGTGCATGGTTGCTCGGTGTTGTTATCTTTTTGGTAGTTGTCTGCCAGATTCAAACGTACCAGTATCGGTATATGTTGATTCACTGGGAGGAGATGACTTGTGAAAGATACTGGGATGTATTTATGAGAGTTGATCTTTTGTTCTGATTTATAGATATATAACTTGTGCTTTATAATCCTTTTTTTAGATGTAAGTCGATCTGATTAAGCTGTAATTGAAGCATGTGTGGATAAGAAGAAGCGTCCATGAATTAGGACGAACCAGCGCGAAAGCAATTCGTTAAATTCGTGTAATTCGTGGACAGGAAAGTAGCGTCCACGAATTACACGAATTAACACGAATAAGGACGAAGAAGAGATTAGTGGATAAAAAGAAAGTCAACGAATTTTGTTTTTTTTATAATCCGTGGTCACTGTGCTCAATTAAAGCCACAAGCAGGAAATCCTGCTAAAACACGGGGCAGAAATGGCTGTTTCTTTACCACGGATTGACTTCCTGGAAGGGTGTGCCATAGAAAAACAAATCTTATATGCTCATGTAGAAATTACCGGTTAGCCAACCTGACCCGAGGCAATTTTCCTCCCTGCACTTCAGTAGCAAATTTACTCTTACATTCTTTCTAAAATTTGAATCATTTTCCAATTCACAGGTATGTTTTCACACCTAATTTCGCCCTCTTTTAAATTTTTTTTTCAACTTTTTTTAAAATTTTTGTGTGAATATAATCACACAAATTAGATTTTTTAAACAATTGATTACGTGTTATCTACAACTCCATTCTACCCCACAGTCGCATCAAAGTCATACCAAAGTTAGGACAAAGTTATGTTTTTCTTATGTATCGCCTATTGCTGTAGTAATTATGGAGTATTTTTTATATGAAGAAACCATAACTATATAAAATTTTTGGCACGGTTTTAGTAAGTGCCATTTTAGAGCCACATTTTTCTGATGAATGATCGGTGCAGGACCCCTGCCGGTCATCGGTGATATCGCTAACGATTTAACAGCGGGCATCGCATTCTGAATCACAACAATACTGAAAGCCATCTCATACCATCACCCGTGTTCGCGCTGGAACGGCATGAAGGTTCTACACGCGTATTTACGCGCGTTAGCATATCTTCAGGAAAAGATCAGGATAACTTCATATTCAGTAGCCTACACGGCCAGAAGAATCTCACTCCGATGCCCGGGGGAGCCAAAGTGAAGAAACACCTGACTCCGTGGTTCATGGTGTAACTATCGCACCACCAATATCCCGCGCCAGCGAGTCAAAGTCCCGATAGCCCGATAGCTACCGGGGGGGGGGAGGGGAAGTCTGATGATGGCTGCTTATTCCTTCGGGATTTGTTCTTATTTAAGCCAGAAGGGCTGATATTATTATAGATAGGATTATTCATCAACAGCCTTAACCCCGCAGGGGTGATATTAATAATCAACCATCGGATGATTATTTTCTCCAACTAGTTTTTATCTTTTATAAAACGGCCCGGTTTGTTTTAATCTCTCGAACTAAGCCCGGGACAGCCATTGAAGGATTTACCAATAAGGTTTTCATGTCCTTTCATGGCAAAGACGGTTTGAATATTTTTGTGAAAATGTGTCAGCCTTATTTGATTGTTTTCATGTCACCCCTTCGGAGTTTTGGTTGTATCAATGTTTTTCATTCTATAATAATTCCATCCCTTCGGGATTGTGGCTATTTTTGTTTGTTTTTTAGCTCTGTGACTCACCATGCTCCTCTGTGGTCCTACATGTTAAATATCCCGCGCCAGCGAGTCAAAGTCCCGATAGCTATCAGGAGTTAAAATCCCTTGTGTACAACAAATTAAGCCTTAAAGAATACAAATACAGCAAATCAGAAACTTACGCGAATCGGAATCACGAGAAGTGGCTCCTGATAGCTGTTTTTGGCCGGAAATTATTGTTTTGAAGGCTAAAAGTACGCGAGTTGGGTTATTGTTTTCAGAAAAGATGCGCAATCGTATTTGCATGACTGTTTATTTCCAAAGCACGACATTTCAGATTACCCTCTTAGCGAGCCAATGCCGTGATTTACCGGGGTAGGATCCGGAGGTCTGAACTAACAACAAATTTTGCTTAAGCACCGGGAAATGGATGTTAAACCAATTAAAAATTATAATGGCCGATTCGTTCTGGTTTTTGTTTAGTCGTGGAAATTAAAAAGCTCCCGGTCTTTTAGACAAGCCATTGTTACTCAATGGTTGATGGGTTTGCGGACAACCCGATTTACTCGCCGTGAAATATCTTACCTTATCGTTGAACTGTCAGGCAATAAAAGAAAACAGGCTGCATCAAACGATGCAGCCTGTTCATTGTATTTTGGTGTTTTAGAATGAAGCGCTGACAGCTTCAAGGTCTTTGTTTACCTTTTTAACCAATCCCTGCAATACCATGCCCGGGCCAACCTCAACGAATGAGTTTGCTCCGTCGGCGATCATGTTTTGCATGATTTGGGTCCATTTTACCGGGGCAGTCAACTGCGAAATGAGATTAACCTTGATGATTTCAGGATCAGCAACCGGTTGGGCGGTTACATTCTGATAGATGGGGCAAATTCCTTTTATAAACTTCGTGTTGTTGATGGCGTGAGCAAGTTCTAGACGGGCAGGCTCCATCAGAGGGGAGTGGAAAGCACCGCCAACCTTCAAAGGCAGGGCTCTTTTGGCGCCGGCAGCCTTCATCTTCTCACATGCAAGTTCAATTCCTGCAAGGCTGCCTGAAATTACTAACTGACCGGGACTATTGTAATTGGCTGGCACTACAACCTCGTTGGCTATAGATTTACATATCTGTTCAACTACTGCATCATCAAGACCCAGAATAGCTGCCATGGTACTTGGGTTGGCTTCACAGGCTTTCTGCATAGCCATGGCGCGGGCATAAACAAGTTTCAGTCCATCCTCAAAAGAGAGAACCTTATTGGCGACCAATGCTGAGAATTCACCCAGTGAATGACCTGCCACCATATCCGGGCGAAAGCTTTCGCCAAGGACACGTGCCAGAATGACAGAATGAAGAAAGATGGCAGGTTGAGTTACCCTGGTTTGCCTTAAATCTTCTTCGGTACCGGAAAACATCACCTCTGTTATCTTAAAACCAAGTATGTCATTGGCTTTCTCGAACAAGTCGCGGGCATGGGTTGATTTCTCATATAAATCCTGTCCCATTCCTGTGAATTGTGCTCCCTGACCGGGAAATACGTATGCTTTCATATTGAATAATAATTTAATTTAACAGAGGTATCAGTGTTCTCAACACCATAACCTTGAAAGATATGTTTAAAGTATATGACGAAGAAAAACCGAAATGGAGATTGCCATTTCGGTTCATTGATTTTTTTAGTTTGAATTAATCACGTCTGCTTCCGAAAAGGCGGAGCAAAAATAAGAATAAATTAATAAAGTCTAAGTAGAGTGTTAGCGCTCCCATGATTGTTGCTTTTTTAGCCAGGTCACCTCCCATTTGCCCATTGGCTCCTATATTTTTGAGCTTTTGAACATCATAGGCTGTAAGACCGGTGAACACCAGTACTCCTATAATGCTGATGACATAATCCATTGTGCTGCTACCCATAAAGATGTTTACAACACTGGCTATAATTATGCCGAAAAGACCCATTATCATCAGTGAGCCGAATTTCGTTAGATCTGTTTTGGTAGTATAGCCCACCAATGCCATGAGGCCAAACATGGCAGTTGCAATTACAAATGTCTGGGCGATGCTGCCCAGCGTATAGATCAGAAATATAAAGCTAAGACTTGCCCCCATCAGGATGGCGTAAATTCCAAAGAGAAGTGCAAGGGTAGATGCAGGCAGTGTATTGAACTTGAATGATATAAGTAAAACAAAGCCAAGCGGTGCGAACATGACAATCCAACCAAGAAAGGTCATCCCGTTTGCTCCAATGAGCAGGCTCATAAGTGAGGGACTAGATGCAAACAACCAGGCAGTAAAGGCTGAAATGGCCAGTGCAACGGCCATCCAGGAAAAGACACCCGACATAAAAGTACGGCTGACTGTGGCATTATCACGGGTTACCTCATTGTAACCGGAGAAAGTGTTTTGATTCTGAGTAAACATATTGGAATGAGTAATTTTTTTCTTTAACGGGAGTACTCTCACAAATAGTGTGCAAACTTTCGTTTTATGAGCCAGAGTATGCCCGGGGTATGAAATTATGACAGTTTCGATCCAATCAGGTGGATAAATTCTTCCCTTGTTTCTTTTCGGGTGAAAGCCCCAGTAAAATCGGATGTTGTAGTGACAGAGTTTTGCTTCTGGACACCACGCATGGCCATGCACAGGTGCTTCGCTTCAATAACGACAGCAACACCTAGTGGATTAAGCGTGTTTTGAATACATTCCTTAATCTGAGTAGTAAGCCTTTCCTGCACCTGTAACCTGCGTGAGAAAGCATCGACTACACGCGCCACTTTACTCAACCCGGTGATGTATCCATTAGGGATATAAGCAACGTGCGCTTTTCCAATGAAAGGAATCATGTGATGTTCACAAAGGCTGTAAATCTCAATGTCTTTCACTACCACCATTTGGCGGTAATCTTCCTTGAATCTGGCTGAATTGAGAATTTCCTCCGGATCAAGGTCATAACCATGGGTTAAAAATTGGATCGATTTGGCAACACGTTGGGGTGTGTCAAGCAGCCCTTCACGGGTTACGTCTTCACCAATGAGTTTAAGGATTTCACGGTAATGAAATGCCAGTTTGTCAATAGTTTCGTAATTATATTTGTCAATTTTTTTATAACCTTCCAGCGAATTATCGTTGATCATTTCGCGAATGAGTTTTTCGTCGGGCACCATTATGAAAATTTTTGTTTACGTTTTGAAAATAATGAGTTTGCAGTGTTGAGTTCATCCAAAAAACTCAACGTAGTTGTTCTCTGATTCCTGAACCCTGATACGATGTAACAATGCTCCGAGTTTTTTAACTTCAGGTTCGAGTTGTTCCCAGATAGAGATGGCAAGCATCTCTGTTGAAGCATATTTGCCCTGCATAAAATCGACATCGAGGTTGATGTTTCTGTGATCAAGTTTATCGATCACCTGTTTTCTGATAATTGAACTCAGGCTACTTAAATTAACCAGAAAACCTGTCTCCGGGTTCACTTCGCCTTTAATGGTCACATGAAGGTCATAGTTGTGTCCGTGCCAGTTGGGATTACTGCATTTGCCAAACAATTTCAAATTCTGATCGTCTGTAAAATCTGGTTTAAATAGCCTGTGTGCAGCATTAAACCGCTCACGTCGAGTTATGTAGATCATGCAAGAAGGTTTAGTTGCTCTTTTTAAGATATTTCAGAAGAGAAGTTACTTCAAAAACAGAGTAAATAAAGTAATAAGCAAGGAAGGTCACGGTAAAAGGTACAGCATCTTCCCGGTTAATAAGCGCGTAAGCAGTAATGAGTCCCAGATAGCCTACCAGTTTAAAGGTTGTCATCATCAGAAATCTGTTGATGAACTGGTTGTTTTTTTTTACCGAACTCTGAAGAAGGTAACGGTGCATCAACAAAGTAACACTCATGATGAACAGAAGCAAAAATGGCATGGCAGGCGAAATTCTGGGCAGAACCAGATACGCGATCAACGATACCAATCCAAGAATGGCCGATAAAAGAATTAGTTGCCCTGTAAATTTGTTGATGGCATTGTTTGGCATAGATGTTACTTTTTTATTTTTTACGCAGCAAATCTTTTACTGCAATGTAAATTGACATTCCGACACCTGTAATAGAGCCCAAAACCGTAAATAATGGGAATTTCCATTCCAGCCATTGATCAAACTTGTATCCTCCGAATACAAACAGGAGAATAACGGCAAGCATTTGAAAGCCGAGTGCTGAATACTGCGCGTAATCGTTGAATCGTTGATTATTTGGACGGAGCATTTCTTTGCGTTTCCATAGAGCAATGGCCTGTAAATTCTGCGCCCGGTTCAACTGCCAGTTTCCCGGTTGTAATGTTACCGGTAAGCCTTACGGATGTTTTTAAGATCAATAGTTCAGCAACTTTAACGTTCGCATCGATCTGACCCGATAGGTCACCATTTCGACATTCAATCTCACCTTCAATCTGTCCGGTAGTACCTACAATAACGCGTCCGGAACTTTGAAGTTTTCCTTTTATTTGTCCGTCGATTCGGACGTCACCGTTGGTTATTATATCACCGTTAATGATAGTTCCTTGTCCAATTGTATTGAGGCTTGGTGCTTCTGTAGGTGTATTCTTCGCCATGCTAAAAATATTTTTATGATGCGGATTGACTTATGTCAGATTCTGACAGTTGACTGTAAATTTAACATTTTACATTATAGAAAGGGTTTTTTCTTTCAAAAAACTTCGAAATGCCATGCAGTTATTTATATGTGTTTACTTACCAGTTGGTTGGCTGGTGAAGTATTTTGATCTGAAAAATAATTCGTACTCCTTCAGGTCTTTAGCGCCATAAAAGATGGGGTAATTCTCGGAGGAGATAACGAAAATGTAATGGCTCACCTTGCCGATCGGAGCAAGTATATACGGGTTTTGCATAAGTGTGTTGTAGTAATCCATGGCCTCCTGCTGGTTCTTGAATCCGCTGACATTGACAATCTGCCATATGTTATCAAGTAATAGGCTTGATATGCTGTAATTGTTGGATTGAAAGCTTTTGGTATTAAAGTCCGATAGTCTTATTTTGACTACATTAACATCCACGCTGTCGGTCTTAACGATGACTAAGCAACCATGGAGAACCGGACGGCTGTTAATCTTATATTTTGAGCTGATGGCTACTGGTTCAATAGGATCAGGTAGTTTATTAATCCCAGCGGAGACAGCCAACTCCGGATTCGAGCGGGCAATTTTGTCGAGAACCTTCATTGCTTCAGAGGTCACCGGGTCGCGCGGATAGGTTTTAACAAGCCGTTGAAGATTCGCGGCCAGCGAATCGACTACCTCAAGGTTGCCTATTGACATAGCCCGAAGGAACTCAAATCTGGGCATTAATTCATGCTTTGGTCCATATTGTTCACGTGCGATGTCGCAATTGAGCAAAACGGAATAAAATTGTTTTGACTTATATGCATTAAAAGTTTCTTCGTAAAAGACTGTTGCCTGACGGTTTACACGTTCCAATTCCGCAACAAATGAGGGATCCTTTAGAATCAATGCATAATCAGAATTGGGATACCCGTTAATGATAATTTGAGCAAATTCAGCAGCCTTGTCTTCAAGTCCAAGCTGCTTGCTCAGTGTGGAGGCCATATAAACACTCAGAATGTAGTAGTGGTTAATGGCTGTGTCAGGATATCTTGTAATCAGATCTTCGAAAGTGGACAATGAGGACTCAAGATCGGTAAGCCCTTCACGATAGATGAAGGCAGCTTTAAAGAGAGCCTCAATAATTTTTTTATCCGATTTATTGATTGCCTCGGGTGTCAGCGGTAATTTTGAGAGATAAAATTCCCGGGTTTTTGGATCGCTTGAACCGGTGCCCTTACCTCCTGGTCCTTTCATATCCCCTGAGTCGGCAGGCATCCCGGTTGAGTCGGCAGGAACCTCCTCATTCGAGGCAACTTCTTCCATGGTAGCTTCTTTGCTGGCTAATCGCCACATGTCTTCCAGACGTCTGTTTCCCCATTTTCTGGTAAATTCACTGAAACCCATGCTGAGTGCCTGGGGATTGTAGAAATACCATCCCCCGCTTGAAGTTTGCTGTTCACGGGCAAAGGAACCTGATGCCATCAGGTTGTTTTGTTTGTTGCGTTCTTCTTCCTCTTTTCTCTTTTCTTCTTCAACAATCTTTGCAATGATACCGTCAACAAGGGCATTGCGCTCATCTTCCGACATCCCGGCAACCCTTTGCAGGCTGTCCTGATCCATCACGATGACAAGGTTGTTGACCAATTCCGTGAGAACTTTTGTTTTTTCTGCCAAAGCCTCATAACGGGGCGATTCCTTTGATACTGACTGAAGCGTTGTATCGTAATATGCTTTGGACAGATGGTAAATTGGTTTTTTGAAATAAATATCTGCCAGAAGTTCTGACGATTGAGCTCGCTGGAAATTGTTTCCTTTGTGGTTTGCAACCGAGAGCCGCAGGTTTTCAATTCCCGAAATTGAATCATTGTCTTTAAAATTTACTTCCGACAAGGCATAATAAATTTGATCGCGATAATCGATGTTCTTTGCATCATCAAGCATCTTAGTCAGGGCTTTTACAATACGTTCGCTGTTTCCGGTACTGGCATCATAGCATTTGGCGATGTTGATTCTGGAATTGAATTCCATTTCGTACCCAGGTGAGTGGCTGATGACCGACTGAAACATTTTGGTGGCTTCGGCCAATTGTCCCTGTGACTGATAAATCTGACCTGTAATAAACCGAAGGCGATTTTTCTCAGCTTTTATGTGACTTAGCTCCAGACTGTTTAATAGATGCGGTAACGCAAAGGAGAGGTTGTTTTGTTTCAGGAAGAATTCCGCATAGATCATGTGGTAAAATACGATGTCCTTACGTGGCATTTGTTCTCGCTGCATTTGAATCCTGAATCGTTCCAGATCATTACCTGCCTTCGAATACTGCTCCAGAGCATTGTTGGTGTGTGCCAACCATAGGGTTACCTGCCATTGCAGAGGTGTGTCCTTGTATTTGGAAAGGATGAACTCAAAGGTTCGGCGTGCACCTCTGTAGTCTTGCTTCAGGTAGTAGGCCTTTCCAATCATGAAGTAGCTGTCGTCGATCCACTTGTTGAGCTCTTTCTTTTTGAAAAACATCGAATTGCGTTGAATCACTTTGCTGGCCTTTTCAATAGCACGTTCAGCTTTGGGATTAACGGCTGCTGTCTCTTTTTTCGTGGGCTGCTGAAAAACGGGCAACACAGTCGTATAATTATCAGGTGTCTTGGTTTCGATGTAATCAAATCCCTCTTTTAGTGCTTCATTCCCATTCCACCATGTATTATAGTGAGCCGTGAGGTTATTGTACACCCGCCGCGTGAAAGAATTCTTCTTGTTAGAGCAGCCCGAAAGCAGGCCTGCTGAAACAAGGAGTGTCAGCACAATAATTCTGTTAATGGTTACCGATGTTTTCAAACGCTTAATCTTTAAATATCAATTTCTGAGATTTCCGAAATGTCAGCAAAGCCAATGTATAATAACTGCTTTTGTGCAAAAATATTTCATTTTTTCGAATCCATCCCCGTTCTTACTGTATCTTGCAAAATTAATCCTGTCGGTATAGCCTGTTTAAGTTAACTGTGGTAGGTGATCTGCACGGATTATTGTAGTTTTGCAATTTCAGCTTAAAAATAACGTTCCACAGACCAGTCGGCTTCATCCAATCAGGGAGAACAATGATTCAGGAAAAAGAAAAACGAAGAAAGCGAATCCTCAGAAAACTGAAAGTCAAGTACCGGTTGGTGCTTATGGATGATGCAACTCTTGAACAGAAGATTTCTTTTCGTCTCACACCATTGAACGTTTTTCTGGCCACAAGCACCATTTCAATTATTCTGATTTTTTTTACCACATACATTATCGCTTTTACTCAATTGCGTGAATATATTCCAGGTTACACCGATGTGGGACTCTCCCGCCATATTTACGACTTACAACAAAAAGCAGATTCACTCGAACAACAGATGGTAGCACGCGATGTTCTTATACAAAGCATCCGCAGTATAATCACCGGGAATGATGTGGCAGTAATGTCTGGTGCCGATACGGTTCAAACGCCTAAAGATTACAGCAGAATCACAAACAAGCGCTCATCCGATGATTCATTGCTCAGACTTGAGGTTGAAAATGCTGATAAGTACAGTTTGCGGCCATCTCAGGGGAATGCGACTCAGGGTAATACAGGGATTTATTTTTTACCGGTTAAAGGATATATCACCAGTAAATTCGATGCCACAACGAAACATTATGGGATTGATCTGGCTGCTCCCCAGAATGAAGCTGTGAAGGCTGTGCGTGATGGAACCGTCATATACACGGGCTGGAGCGTTGAAACAGGATACTCTGTTATGATTCAACATTCGGGGAATGAACTGTCGGTTTATAAACACAATTCTGCCCTCCTCAAGAATCAGGGTGAGTCAGTCAGAGCAGGTGACCCAATAGCCATCATTGGCAATTCCGGGGAGTATACTACCGGGCCTCACCTTCACTTCGAGTTGTGGAAAAATGGTGTCCCGGTTGACCCTGTCCAATTCATTCAATTTTAGTCATGGCTAAACGTATTGCGATCATCGGATCTACCGGCTCAATTGGTTGTCAGGCACTCGATGTTATCAGAAGTCATGCTGATCAGTTTCAGGTAGAGGTGCTAACAGCTGGCAACAATGTCAATTTACTGATTGAACAGGCCACAGAATTTTTACCCAACGCTGTAGCTATTGCCAACGAACACCATTGGGAAAGATTGAGGGAGGCGCTGAAGCATCTGCCCGTTAAGGTTTTTTCAGGAAATGAAGCAGTTGCTGACCTTGCGGCCTTTGATACAGTAGACCTGTCGTTAGTGGCTATTGTTGGTTTTGCAGGGCTCATGCCTACATTGAAGGCTATCAGAAATAGCAAGCACGTCGCCCTTGCCAACAAAGAAGCTCTGGTGGTTGCCGGCGAACTCGTGACACGGCTTGCGTGGGAACATAAGGTGTCTGTTCTACCAGTTGATTCAGAACATTCTGCTATCTTTCAGTGTCTTGCAGGCGAAAGACTCAACAAACCCGAAAGGCTTATCTTGACGGGTTCAGGTGGTCCCTTCAGGGGAATGTCACGCGAAGAGCTTAGACATGTAAACCCGTCGCAGGCACTTCAGCATCCAACCTGGCGAATGGGCGATAAGATAACGATCGACAGTGCTTCACTTATGAATAAAGGATTGGAAATGATTGAAGCACACTGGCTCTTTTCGGTGCCACCCGGGAAAATTGAAGTGGTCATCCACCCCCAAAGCATCATTCACTCAATGGTTGAGTTTTGTGACGGTTCGGTGAAAGCCCAGATGGGAATCCCTGACATGCGCCTCCCTATCCAATACGCACTGGGTTATCCTTTCAGGTTGTCATCTGATTTTAAACGATTTGATTTTTCAAAATTTTCGGAACTTACTTTCAGTCCGCCTGATACGGAAAATTTTCGTAACCTTGCACTGGCCTATGAAGCCATCGCCAGAGGTGGTAATTGCCCCTGCGTACTTAATGCTGCCAATGAGGTCGCCGTCGCGGCATTTCTGGCGGGAAGAATAAGCTTCGATGCCATGCCTGACCTGATTAATAAGTGTATCAGGAAAATCAGTTATGTCTCCAACCCTTCTGTTGAAGATTATCAATTGATTGATTCTGAAACACGACAGCTGGCAACTAGCCTGCTCTAAACTTTTATGCCGATCGACGGTTTATCTTTATGTCTTATCACAACTATCTACTATAAATGAATGCACTCATCATGGCGGCTCAGCTTGTTCTGGGTCTCTCTATTCTCGTCGTTTTACATGAACTTGGACATTATCTGGCTGCAAGAGCTTTTGGTATCAGGGTCGAAAAATTCTTTTTGTTCTTTGATGCATGGGGTGTGAAGCTATTCAGTTTTAAAAAAGGAGAAACAGAATATGGTGTCGGTTGGCTCCCTCTGGGCGGTTATGTCAAAATAGCCGGAATGATCGATGAATCACTTGATAAAGAGCAGATGAACAAACCTGCCCAACCATGGGAATTCAGGGCAAAACCGGCCTGGCAACGACTAATTGTAATGATCGCCGGCGTCACTGTGAACCTCATCCTTGGTATCCTCCTTTTTGCTTTCATTCTTTTGAAATATGAACAGCAATACCTGCCGGTGAGTGAAGTTAACAGGGATGGAATCTATGCTTCTTCCGCAGGGCGAGCTGCAGGATTTGTTACCGGTGACCGTATTGTGGCCATTAATGGTAAACCGGTTGAGCGTTTTAAGGATGTGCAGAGTATGCGTAATCTCTTCGGTTCAACCATTTCGGTTGAACGTAATGGCAAGCCTTTTGATATCATTATTCCTGATGATTTTTATAAGACAGAGGCTGTCTCCTCCCGCAACAGATTCGTTGAAGCATTAAATTTTGAACCATCAGTTGACAGTGTCCTTCCTGCGTTTCCTGCTGCATTGGCAGGAGTTCATAAGGGTGACCGCATCCTGAAAGTTGATTCAATTGAGATAAGCAACTATGGGCAGTTTCGTGACCTCGTTAGCTCAATGGGTGGCAAGACCACCTTGATTACTGTCCTTCGTCAGTCTGATACCGTGGCATTAAATATGGTGATTGATTCAACAGGTTATATTGGTATTACAGCCGGAGTCCCCTATAAAATGTTGCCGTATTCATTCGGTTCTTCTCTGAATTATGGATATTCTGATGCCATGGATATGCTGGTCATCAATATCAAAGGACTCGGAAAAGTGTTCTCTGGAAAGGAAAAAGCGAGCGATTCAATTCAGGGGCCCATTGGTATTGCCCAGATTTATGGAAGCAAATGGGTTTGGTCAAAATTCTGGTTCATAACGGCTTTGCTTTCACTCATACTCGCCTTTATGAATATTCTTCCTATACCGGCACTCGATGGCGGCCACGTGGTTTTCCTGTTCTACGAAATTATCTCCAGGCGTAAACCAAGTGATAAGTTTATGGAATATGCCCAGATCGCCGGTATGGTTATCCTATTAGGCATTATGGTATTTGCCGTTGGAAATGACTTGTTTAAAATATTCAAATAATCAGCCCCATGACGCTGTTCCCTGAATATCATCGCACAGATGCTGAAGTGAGCCAACTGGTGGCTGACCTGCGTGCTTCTATTGTTCCTGATATCAAAGACTATCAACTTGCCTTGTCGCTAATCGACCTAACAACCCTTAATGGTAATGACCAGCAAGCGACAGTTGATACATTGTGCAGAAAAGCTCTTTTGCTAAAACAACCTCAATCGGGTTTGCCCGGTGTAGCTGCTGTCTGCGTCTATCCGCCTTTCGTCCGGCGTTGCGTTGAACTGCTTCATGGAAGTGGCCTAAAGGTAGCCTCTGTGGCCGGAGCCTTCCCTTCAGGGCAGTCTCCGTTGTTTGTAAAGCTGGCTGAAGTGCAGTTTGCCGTTGAAGAAGGGGCCGATGAAATCGATATGGTTATCTCTCGGGGTACTTTTCTTGAAGGACGTTTTGCTGAAGTGTCCGGGGAAATTACAGCCATCAGAAATATATGCAGGGAAGCCCATCTGAAGGTCATTCTTGAAACGGGCGAACTTAGCTCCGTGAGCAATATCAGAAAAGCCAGTGAACTGGCCATTGAAGCTGGGGCTCACTTTATCAAGACCTCTACGGGTAAAATTATTCCTGCAGCTACTCCGGAGGCCATGTGGGTGATGTGTGAAACCATTGCTGATTATTATAGGGCCACCGGTAAAATGGTGGGAATTAAGCCTGCTGGTGGAATTGCTGCTGCCGAGGATGTACATGTCTACATTGCAATAGTAAAGCATTTACTGGGTACTGATTGGCTTACACCTGAATGGTTCAGATTGGGAGCCAGCCGACTGGCCGATAACCTCGTTGCTGTCATACAATCAATAAATAAAACATTATGAAATCTCAGATACTCACTATGACTTTTCCCTATCGCAGTGCGGTGACAAGCGTGTTTTTAGATATTGCTGCCATTGCCTTTGTTTTCTTCGTGCCTGCTATGTCTCATCTTACCGGTATCCCGATTTACCTTGTTGAGCCTATGCGTATCATGGTTGTGTTGGCGCTTCTGCATTCGCATCGTTATAATGCCTGGGCTCTGGCCATAATCTTGCCGGCATTCTCTTTTTTCGTTTCAGGACATCCTTACCCTATCAAGATGGTTATCATCACTGCAGAGTTGCTTTTAAACGTTTTTTTGTTCCATCTGCTGATAAAAAAAATAACCCCCTTCGCTGCTATGCTAACTGCCATTGTCGCTTCCAAAGTCTTTTATTATCTGCTTAAATATGTCGTTGTCGTTGCCGGAATGCTTCAGATGGATCTGTTTGCCACCCCAATTCTTATTCAGATGATCACTGCCCTGGTGTTTAGTGGTTATGCCTATCTGATACTTCATCCTGCTAAAAAGTAGTGTTATGAAACAAAATCGCCTATCCTCATGTTTTTTCCTGATCCTGTTTTTTGCATTAGCAGTCCTCCTTCAGGGATGCGAGAAAACGGATGAAGAAACAACACCCACCGATATTCGTACTGATTATACTGGTACCTGGATTTCAACAGAATCGGCTGCAAAAAATAGCGATGCCACCTATACAGTGAAAATTGAACTGGATGGGACCAACAGTTCGCAGGTCATTCTGAAAAACTATATGAACCTTGGGTCTGCCATTAGAGTATATGCTGTCGTAACTGAGACTACTATTACTGTACCGCTTCAGACGGTAGATTCATGGGCTGTCGCCGGTAGTGGATCTTTGGTTGCTGAAGGTGAGATCAGATGGAGTTCATGCAGGGCCAATCAATTGAATGTAACAGCTGTCTATCGGCGACAGTGATTTGTAATGCCATCCTTTCATTAGCAAAATTGGTAAACATTTGACTATAAGGATTTCTGAGTTGATAGCTTCGTGACCCCTTCATTAATTAGTGCTTGAATATTTGATTGTTAGAATCACGATATTCAAATATGTAACATGACCGTCTCTATGTTATAGTTATTTCGTATGTATCTGGTTTAGCGACTGACAAGGTTTGAACTGGATACAACTATGAATATAATTGGAGTTTCGTAAAGAATGGTTTAAAGATGATACCAAGAGTAATGTTACTGATAATGAGCCACATGAATGAGGCTATTTGCTTTATCCTTGCCCGGTTAGGGCAATTAATAAGAGCAGGAGGTGTTTTCAACACCTCACAAAAAAAGGTCTTCATTGCTGAGGCCCTTTTTACAGTTTAACTGATATCACTTCTTTAATTGCTCGATGCGAGCGATGACCGAATCGTATGTCTGAATATATTCTTCGGGATTGGCTGTTAACGCTTTTAGTTTAAGTTCGTATGAAGATCGGGTACAATTGTGGTATTCAAAGAGAGAGTCGTATAACCGTTCGGCAAATGTGTCGGCATTGTCGCCTCTTGCCCTGATCTGCATTAATCTGGCCTCGGTAAGATGAATGTCTACCATAAGTGAAATTAGGCTATCATTAGCTGTGATTTGTTTATCTTCAGATTTTTCTGAAATGCACCCTCCAGTTAATGCCAGAAAAGTGATCATCAACAGAGTTGCTGTGAAGAAAACTTTTGTCCGCTTCAATTATTTGGCAGCTTTGGGGTTTTTAACCCTGTACTCGCGGTTCAACTCAACCAGTACCGCGTTGGTAATATCAAAAGTATCGTTGGCCAGAAAGATATTTCCGGCTTTATTATAACCAAGTACATAATCGTAACCAATGGTTTTGTTGAAACGCTTAAGAAAGTTGGTTACCGTGTCCATAAGCATGTTATTGATATTCATGTTCTCCATGGCCATCTCTTGCTGGAATGACTCTTTTTGCTCGGCAATACCCTGCTGTTTGGCCATCAGTTGCTGATAAATCTCCTGAGCACTCTGTTCAGATAGTGATTTATTTTGAACACTTTTCTGGAAATATTCAATTTCTTTGTCGAGCTCTTTCTGGCGTCCCATCAGTTGGCTTTCCATTGCTCCGGACTTGTTCTTCAGCTGATCTGATAGTTCTTTAACCAGTTCATAATTACTGAGCAGGGTATCAGTGTTAATATATGCAATGGTATGACCTTTACCATTAGCTGCCGGAACTGATAAGCCAGCGGGTGAAGCGGTTCCACCGGTAAATTTTAGCACGAAGAGTACGATGACGCCTGCCAGTGCAAGGGCTGAAAAGACTAACGGCAATATGCCCGCAGGTTTTTGAACGTTTTCCATGATTCGAATTTAGTTTAATGTATGCAAAAATAAGAAAATCCGTGGAACCGCGATCGACTGTGGCTCCACAGCACGTCCTTTTCGGGAGGTATTGTTTTAGTTTCCTATTTCAGACATAAATTTAACCCTTACGAGTCTGATTTCCTCTTCGCTGAACTCGTTTTCGCCCAGCTCTTTGAGCGCATCTTCAATCGAATCTGATTCAGCCTCGTGGAAATAATCCATGATATCCTGCATGTGATATTCATCCACGAATTCTTCCAGGTAATAGTTGAGGTCGAGTTTTGTCCCGGAGGCAACGATTCGTTCGATCTCCGTGAGCAATTCATCAGAGGTCAGATTTTTGGAGATGGCAATGTCTTCCAGCGACATCTTTCGGTCAATGCACTGGATAATATATACCTTCATGCCCGACTTATTGATGACTGACTTTACGACCATGTCGTTAGGTCTGATAATGTCGTTTTCTTCGACGTATTGACGGATAAGTTCGGTGAATGGTTTTCCATATTTCAGTGCTTTGCCAGCGCCTACGCCGGTTATTTGTTTCAGTTCTTCAATGTTGACAGGGTATTGTATGGCCATGTCCTCTAAAGAAGGATCCTGAAAAATGACGAATGGAGGGAGGTTTTCCTTGCGACTGATTTCTTTGCGTAAATCTTTCAGCATGGCAAACAGGGTCGAATCGGCTGTGCTGCTTTTGTGGCCGCTGGCAGTGTCGAATTCTTCGCCTTCTTCCTCAGGATCGTCCACCTGTTCGATAGTCAGCATTACACTGAAGGGTTTCTTAAGGAATTTTTTCCCTTCAGATCCCATCTGCAGGATGCCGTAATTTTCGATATCCTGAATAAGTATATTGGTGATAATACACTGCCGGATGACTGCATTCCAAAACCGTTCGTCTTTCTCGTCACCTTTCCCAAACACCTCTAATTTGTGGTGGTTTGCAGCCTTAATGGCAGCAGATATTTTCCCCGTAATGATTTGAATCAATTGCTTGGCTTTATACTGTTGTTTGGTTTCAGTAACGGCTTCAAGCACGATCTGTACATATTCCTTTCCCTCGAATTTCGTTTTCGGGTGCAGGCAGTTATCACAATTTGAACAATTTTCCTCTGTGTACATTTCTCCAAAATAGTGTAGCAGTGTCCTGCGTCTGCAGACCGATGAGTCAGCGTAGGCCACTGTTTCGTTTAAAAGTTGCTTTGCAATCTCTTGTTCACTGACAGCCTTGTTTTTCATGAATTTCTCAAGTTTCAGGATGTCGTCGTAGCTGTAAAATGCTATACAATTACCTTCTCCGTCATCGCGTCCCGCACGCCCGGTTTCCTGATAATATCCTTCGAGACTCTTGGGAATGTCATAATGGATTACATACCTCACATCAGGTTTATCGATCCCCATTCCGAATGCGATGGTTGCTACGATTACGTCGACTTCCTCCATTAGGAACATGTCCTGATTGTTACGACGGGTGGCTGATTCAAGTCCGGCATGGTAGGGAAGTGCCTTAATACCATTGATTACAAGCGTTTCAGCGAGTTCCTCAACCCTTTTTCTGCTGAGGCAATAAATGATACCTGATTTGCCGGAGTTTTGCTTGATGTATTTAATAATTTCCTTGGCTACATTATCGGTCTTTGGCCTTATTTCATAGTAAAGATTTGGACGGTTGAAGGATGATTTGAAGACTTTGGCTTCAAGCATATTAAGGTTCTTCTGAATATCCTGCTGCACTTTGGGTGTCGCAGTGGCAGTAAGAGCCATGACTGGTACATCTTGTCCGATGGCTTCGATAATGGGGCGGAGTCTGCGATATTCCGGGCGGAAATCATGCCCCCATTCCGAAATACAGTGGGCTTCATCGATAGCGTAGAAACTGATATTGATGCTCTTGAAAAACTCTATGTTATCCTCTTTGGTCAGTGATTCCGGCGCAACATACAGTAATTTAGTCTTGCCAGCCTGAAGGTCGCTTTTTACCTGAGTGATCTCCTGACGGCTTAACGATGAATTCAGAAAATGAGCCATGCCAACCTCCGCACCGAAGTTTCTGATGTTGTCAACTTGATTCTTCATCAGTGCAATCAGCGGGCTAATGATAATTGCTGTCCCCGGGCTGATAATGGCCGGGAGTTGGTAGCATAATGATTTACCTCCACCGGTGGGCATAATGACGAAAGTATCGTGTCCTTCCAGCACTGCCCTGATAATGGCCTCTTGATTGCCCTTAAAGCTTTCAAAGCCAAAAACTTTTTTTAGAATCTCTTGCAGTTGATGTTCTGCAGTGGTGGTCTTTTTTGCCATGTATTGTTACAAAAACAATGTCGTTATAATCTTAATTCATTAACCTTCAAACATGCCTGTGTATTGTTGGATAACTTCGTTAATCCCTGGCCGGCTGAAATTCTCATCACAAGAATGAAAGCTCCGGTTAAAAGTGGGTACCGGTAAAATCACCATAGAAAAGCCAAATTAACTGACCTGACAGGGGTGTGTGCTTTTCCGGCCTGATTGAAAGTTGTCCTAAAAAAATGCAATATTAATTTAATATCTGATTTTCAGTGTATTATTAATATTTTTTAGGATTTGCAAAGATATAGCTGTCTTTGTAAATAGCAAATATTTTGCAAGAAATATTCAAATACTTTTAAGTTGAAAGAACATCTAAGAACATCTTACCAATTTCGGAAGTTCCTCTAAACGAAAAAAGGTAGTATAAAAGTATAGTCAAATTATATAAAAAGCAAGCGCCTTTTAAAAACTACCTGATGTTTTATCTAAGTCTTCATAAAATCAGTTTCGTATCTTTGCAGCGATAATTGAGAAAAATGGCAAATATATCCCCTGAAGATATCATTAATCAGGCAATTGCAACTCTGACCGATGAGTCGGAAGCAATTTTCGCACTCACCCGACGAATTGGGATGGGCTTTGTTGAATCGGTAATCTTAATTGCCGGAAGCCGTGGAAGAGTTGTCGTCACAGGTATCGGTAAAAGTGCCGATATAGGACGGAAAATCACCTCTACCTTCAACTCTACCGGGACTCCTTCGGTCTTTATGCATGCTGCCGATGCCATTCATGGTGATCTCGGTACCATAACCCCGGATGATATCATACTCTGCCTTTCTAAAAGCGGGAATACCCCTGAGATAAAGGTTCTGCTTCCGCTGATCAGAAATTTTGGAAATCCTATCATCGCCATAGTTGGCAATATGGATTCCTTCCTCGCCTGCCATGCCGATAAAGTTCTTGATACAACAGTCGAGCGTGAAGCTTGTCCAAACAACCTTGCCCCGACTTCCAGCACCTCGGCGCAACTTGCCATGGGTGACGCCCTGGCGGTTGGTTTGCTTCACTACCGTGGCTTCTCTGTTAGTGATTTTGCCAAGTATCATCCCGGTGGTGCATTGGGCAAGAAGCTTTATCTCAGGGTAAATGATCTGGCTGCCGGAAATCCGCAACCACAAGTAAGCAGTACTGCATCGGCCCGAGATGTGATCCTTGAAATCTCTTCAAAACGGTTGGGGGCTACAGCCGTTATCGACGACGGAAAGTTGAAGGGCATTATTACCGATGGTGATTTAAGGCGGATGATGGAAAAATATGTTTCGCTGCAAAACCTCTGCGCTGCCGACCTCCTCTCCGCCAATCCGCGTACTATTGAGTCAGATAAACTCGTTGTGGATGCCCTCGATCTGATGCGGCACAACAACATTACCCAACTCCTCGTCGTTGACAATGACAAGTATAAGGGCGTAATTCATCTGCATGATATATTGAAGGAGGGAATTATTTAATTAGCGGATTCGAAGAGCAAATAAATATAGTACCAACACATGATTCTACAAACTGAACACCTGTTTAAAAAATACCGTCAACGTGTAGTGGTTAATGATGTATCCATTAAAGTTGAGCAAGGTGAGATTGTTGGGCTGCTGGGACCAAACGGTGCTGGGAAGACAACTTCCTTTTATATGATCGTTGGTCTGATTAAGCCTTTGTCGGGAAAGGTGTTGTTGGCCGACGCAGACATTACTTCTGAACCTATGTACAGGCGCGCGCAACGTGGAATCGGTTACCTGGCTCAGGAAGCTTCTGTATTCAGAGATCTTTCTGTTGAGGATAATATCCTTGCCGTACTTCAATTCACAAAACTTGACAGAAAGGCACAGTGGGCAAAGATGGAATCACTGCTTGAAGAATTTGGCCTTCGCCATGTCAGAAAAAGTAAAGGTATTCAACTCTCCGGAGGAGAAAGAAGACGTACAGAGATAGCCAGGGCTCTCGCGGTTGATCCGAAATTTATCCTGCTCGATGAGCCTTTTGCGGGGGTTGACCCTATTGCCGTTGAAGACATTCAGAACATCGTGGTAAAATTAAAGGAACGCAATATTGGTGTCCTCATTACCGATCACAATGTTCATGAAACGCTTACAATCACCGACCGGGCTTATCTGCTTTTTGAAGGCTCGGTGCTGAAATCGGGTACTGCCGAAGAACTTGCCGCAGACGAGCATGTCAGAAGGATTTACCTTGGCCAGAATTTCGAGCTGCGTCGTTAAACAGGGCTTATTTCACCAATGTGGTGACAGCGGAAAAGACAATGTACCAGATGACGACGAGTGGCATAGCACCAATCCCCAAGACCCCTGTTAGCAGACCACAACCCGCCAGCATAAGATAGCGCTCTTTATTGGAGTGCCAGCTTAAGTTTTTAAATTTGAGCGCAAGCAGTGGGATTTCAGAAATCATCAAGAGGCTGAAGAAGACTACGAGAAGTGTCAGCGCAAGCCATGAATTCATCAACCATCCCATTATGTTTATCATGGTTGATTCAGTATTGCCCATCGATGATGCCAATGGAATCATGATGAAAAACAAAGCCATGGCTGGCGTGGGAACACCTAAAAATGAATCAGACTGCCTTGTGTCAAGATTAAATTTGGCAAGACGATACGCTGAAAAGGCAGGCAGCAAAAAGGCAATGTATGCAAGGAACGGATGCGGGAGATCCGGGATTTGCCCGAGTAAATAGAAAACCACTAGACCCGGAACCAAGCCGAAGGATACAACATCAGCCAGCGAATCGAGTTCTTTCCCCACATCACTCTTAACTTTTAATGCTCTGGCAACTAGTCCGTCGGCAAAATCGAAAACAGCAGCAGCCAGAATAAGCCAGATGACATTCTTCAGGTTCCCGTTGACAGCTTCTACGCTTGCAATCCCTCCGGCAGTGAGATTCAGCAGGGTTATGATGTTAGGTATGTGTTTCTTCACTTTCTTGTATTTCTGGCAAAGGTAAACAAAAGCACAAAGTTTTGCCGCCTGGTCATGCACTGAAACTGAACAATTGACTGATTGATTTGTCTTTTGTTGTTGAATAACTCATACCAATTACTCCGAATTATGAAAGCTTCAAACTACTTCGAATCGGTCGGGTGCATCGTTAAGAAAGAACAACTGGCCACCTTCCAGTTTCATCTTCCGTTGAGAGATCTTGTACTGGAAACAATTGCCCCGTTCCCTGGATATTACAGTGCCGAACCTGCTGAAGCAGCAGTGAAGCCATCTTTCCTTTTCCTGATAATTAAAACCCAGCCAAATTACAACGAAGATTTTGTTATCAGGGCAACACACAAGATTAAGCAGATACAGTCGTTCTCATTTGATGCCTCTCCTGGTTATGTAATGCTTTTTAATCAAATGCAACCATGTATCAGACTTGAAATGGTGAATTATGATAACCTGCCTGTGCTGATCGATCTTTACGGGCAGCAAGGGTTAAGCTTCGTAAAGCATCAAATAGTCGCTCCTTATGAAGGAGTTATCCGAATCAAGCGGTATTTCAGCCTGGAGAAAACAGGTGAGTCAATATACCGCGATACAGTACACAAAGAGATGTGCTATTTGCTCATTCCGGATGAACTCCACTGGGATCGTTTTGAACAAATTACCCTTCATATTAAGCGGAATATTCATATTGGAAATTTTGATGCAGCCGTCGGGTTTTTTTACGATAACAAGGGTGTGAGAGACTTCGTGCGGATATTTTCACCAGGTATTGAGTTGGAAGCGCTTGAGGCTATCCGGGATAAGTATCTTCAGGAGATGAGTCGAAATAAATAACGATGATGGCAACTCCCGGCTCATTTATTACCTTTGCCGGCTAATCAGCCCAATGGTTAATGCTTATACGAACTGGTTGCCCTGATTCCAAACCCGTCGACAGATAGATGCTCCGGCTACAATGCCCTCGCGGCTTTAATATCAGAAAGGCATAATTTTACTGCCTGAACGGGTCTTCCTGAAGCAGTCACCATAGGGATTTTTATGTATATGACAATAGTTAATCCCCGTTTAATCAATATTCAGGATTTCGACTATCCACTGCCCGAATCCTTTATCGCCACTCATCCTGCTATCCCGCGCGATTCTGCCCGGTTGCTTATTGCGGGTAGGTTGAATGGTGAAATCAGTGAGGCAAGATTTAGTGAAATTGCCCAATATTTACCGTCCAACTCTTTATTGTTGGTCAACGAAACTCGTGTCGTCAGAGCCCGTTTGATTTTTAACAGATCTTCAGGGGCTCAAATTGAAATCTTTCTGCTCAACCCTGTTGACCCGGCAGATATGCAACTGGCTTTTGCCAGTCGTGAACCGGTTGTCTGCAAAGCCTTTGTTGGAAATGCCCGACGATGGAAAGGTGAGGTGCTGTATCTTAGCGTTTCTGTTGATAATATGCCCGTTACTCTTAGTGCCCGATTGGTCGGACGTGTTGATAATGCCTTTCTTGTGCAGTTTGTCTGGGAGCCCGGTGATTTCACCTTTGCCCGGATACTTGAAGCAGCCGGTAAGATGCCGCTTCCGCCTTACATTAAACGTGAGGCAACAATCGACGATGCCAGCGATTACCAGACTGTATATGCACGTCAGGACGGGTCTGTTGCGGCTCCAACTGCCGGACTGCATTTTACCGATGAGGTGATGAACTCGCTGGCCTCGAAAGGTATTTCTACATCCAGGGTCATTCTTCATGTCGGGGCAGGAACCTTTAAGCCTGTGAGTACCGACAGGTTGGAGAACCACACGATGCATGCCGAACAGATCGTGATTGAAAGGGCAACCATTGAACAGTTGATTGAGGGTGTCGGTCGGCCACGCATACTCGTTGGAACAACAACAGTTCGAACCATTGAAAGTCTATACTGGTATGGGGTTAAGTTGCTCATCGATGGTGAGGGATCTCATTTTAACATCAACCAGTGGATGCCGTATAATCCAAAGTACGATGTATCTGTCACAGCTAAGGAATCCCTTCTGGCTGTCCGCTCAGAGATGATCAGAAGCGGGTTGGAAGTGCTCTCGGGCGAAACCAGCATTATTATTGCACCAGGTTACCAGTATCGCATGACGGACATATTGATTACCAACTTTCATCAGCCACGAAGTACTTTGCTGCTTCTGGTTTCTGCTTTTACCGGCGATAACTGGAAAACAGCCTATCACTATGCCCTTGACAATGGTTTTCGTTTTCTAAGTTATGGAGATGCTTGCCTGTTTTTCCCTGCAGGAGCGAATTTGAATCATTAGCTCGATTTCATTGCTTAGATTGGTTACATTTGCATCAGATTGTAATATCAGATAAACGTAAATAGACCTATGCTTAACACTGTTTTTCTAGGATGGCTTGGCACACAGGAGATTGTGCTGATTGTGTTGGTGGTTGTTCTGCTTTTTGGGGGCAAGAAGATACCCGAACTCATGAAGGGACTCGGGAAAGGTGTCCGTAGCTTCAAGGAGGGGATGAATAATCCAGACAATGACAACGAGGCTGATCAAAAGAAATAGTGCTTAACCGGCACTGCTAAAGTCGTTATGAATTCACTAGTTACCGGACTCATTCTGGCCGGTGGCAGGTCACGTCGCATGGGCACCGACAAGGGGCTCGTGAGTTACCATGGCAGAAAGTTAATCGAATGGGCCATTGATATTCTCAGCCCGTTAAGCAATGAACTTCTGATTTCTACCTCCAATAAAGTGTATGAACAATTTGGGTTTCGAACCGTAGCAGATAAATTTACATTTGCCGGCCCCGGTGGGGGAATTCATGCCGCTCTTGAGGTTACTGCCAATAACACGATGGTGGTTTTAAGTGTTGATACTCCCAACATGACCACAGCCTTTCTAAGTCATCTGATCAGTTTGAATGTAAATGCCGATGCTGTCGTCCCACGCCACGCCGGTGGATTCATTGAGCCGCTCTGCGCTGTATATAATACCTCGGCAATTGATTCAATCGGAATGTCACTTTCGTCGGGGATATTTAAAATGAGTGAAATTTTGGATCGTATCAGCGTAAAGTATTACGAGTTATCTGCTTCTGAAAGTACGAGTAACCTTTTTTATAACATCAATTCACGCTATGACCTTGAACAGTAATGCCCTCGTGCAGCCCACCGATAAGTCGGGCGACCGGTGGCAGAAAGCCGCCGTCCTTGGTGGGTTGTGGGCCTCAGTCGAAATTATTATTGGAAGCCTTTTGCATAACTCCAGAGTACCATTTGCGGGAAGTATTCTGGCTTCTTCGAGCGTTATGCTGATGGTTGCCTTTTATCAGTTGTGGCCTGTCAGAGGTATGATTATCAGGGCTGGTCTCATAGCCGCCGTTATGAAATCGGTATCGCCTAGTGCAGTCATTTTTGGCCCCATGATCGGAATCTTCACCGAGGCTGTCGTGATGGAACTGGCCCTCCGTATTCCGGGCAGGGTACCTGGGGCGCTCATTGGTGGGGTGTTGGCTGTTTTGAGCGCCCCCATTAAAAAATTTATTGGACTGATTATTGTCTTTAGCGACGATATCATTACCGTGTACATGAATTTTATCGGCTTCTTATCCAAACAGGCCGGCTGGGAAGCTCCATCTGCTGAAATGCTGGCTGTTTCAATATTGCTGGTCTTTCTTCCTGTGGGGTTGCTTGCCGGTATCACGGGTCTCATGATTGGGCGAAGGGCTGTTAAACGACGATTTGGTAGCTTAATGATTGATGATCAGGTTGAAACAAAAACTCGCTTTTCGATGCCCGACTCTTACCAGACCTCCTCTGTGTGGTTGATTGCTGTTCATGCACTGATGATTCCTGCGGGATTGGCACTTATGTCGTTCTGGAGATCCTGGTTTTCGCTGATCTTTCTACTGCTCTGGCTCGTTTGGCTGGGCTATAAATATCCAAGAATGGTAAAACAATTGTCACGTCCTGTCTTTTGGATTCAGCCTGTTATCATTTTTGTATTGATGCTCTGGCTTGGAGAGGATAGGCATGGTCAGAGCAGTTCCGTCATCGGGGTGCGCCTTTGGCTGGCAGCTTCAATGGTAGTTAGGGCAGTATGGGTAATCGGATGCTTTGCTGCCCTGTCGACTGAGTTGAGGCATCCACTGGTTTCACAGTTTATGTCCCGACGAGGCTGGAAGAACTTTTATGATTCACTGGGTTTGGCATTTGCTGCTCTGCCTCTCATGATTGCTTCGTTACCCCCCGCCCGAAAACTCATGAAAAATCCGGTTACTGAACTTGCCCGTGTGGTATCGTATGCTGATGAATGGCTGGCGGTTATCCATCAATCAGGTGAGCAAAAAACCGATTAAGCTGCACCTTTCATTATCTTTACATAAAAATTGCACGATGAAACCATCGCGAAAGCTACTGGCAGGATTGTTCTCGGCCACACTTTTGATTATACTGGCCTGGTTTTTTTCTGATATAACATGGTATATTCTCATCTCCGCCGTGTTGTCTTTTATTGGGGCACCGGTTGTCTCTTTTTTTGATAGGCTGAAGTTCAGGGGTTGGTCGGTGCCACATGGTATTAGCACGCTGATGGCCCTGCTTTTTATTTTTTTGTTGCTTGTCGTAATTTTTTCACTTTTTGTGCCTCTGATTGTAACCGAGGCCCGTGTCATCTCTTCTATCGACATTCAACGCCTGAATGAGGCGATGAGTCAATTTTCCACCTCAATTGAATCATGGCTGTTGTCGATGAAGCTTATTGAACCGGGACAGCAAATTGATGACTTGTTGTTGGCCCAGTTGGAGCCTTTTATGGGGATGGCTACCTTCGGTAACATTTTTAAAAATATTGTGGGCTTCGCGAGTTCACTACTTATGGGTGTCTTTTCAATCCTCTTTATTACTTTCTTTTTTCTGAAAGACGACAGGCTGTTTATGCGGATTATCTTGCTTTTTGCAGATGAATCATCAGAAAGGAGGGTTTATGGAATTATTGACAGAGTAAAGCATTTGTTGTCACGTTATTTTCAGGGGATATGCATACAGTTGGGCATTATGATGCTACTGCTTTCGCTGGGACTATACCTGATGGGGATTCCAAATGCACTGCTGATAGGTGTTTTTGGCGGACTGCTGAATATAATTCCATACATCGGCCCCATTATTGGCATGGTTACCGGTATAATTCTGACCGCACTCGGATATGTGGCACTTGCCGATTATACCCTCATCATGCCGGCAGCAATCAAGGTTGTTGCAGTATTTCTGGTGGCTAATCTGATTGATAATATTCTTTCACAACCTCTGATCTATTCCAACAGCGTGAAGGCCCATCCGCTCGAGATTTTCCTGGTGATCATCATGGCTGGCACAATGGCCGGGATCGTTGGTATGATCCTCGCCATTCCGGCATACACCGTGATTCGTATCGTGGGAAGTGAATTTCTTGGTGAATTTCCTGTGATCGGAAAACTGACCCGAAAATCAGGTGGCTGTGATGAGATTCCTCCTGGCTAAATACTTATGCACTTCAGACAATTACACATGTTAACTTTATCATATTCTCATTATATCTTCCGGTTCCTGCGCACAGTGAGCTTTTTTAAGCTCTGGAACTATTTTCTGCTTCGTTTTGGCTTTTATCTTTCACAAATCATCAGAAGACCTGTTCAACTCGGATTGCCTGCATTCCTGTCGGCTGAACCAACTACTGTCTGCAATCTTAAATGCCCTGAATGCCCTTCTGGACTGCGTGCCTTCAGTCGTCCCACGGGCACCATGGATATGCCTATGTTTCAGCAATTGATAGATGAAGCCCATCGCCATATTTTTTACCTGCTGGTCTATTTTCAGGGGGAGCCCTATCTAAACCCGAATTTCAGTCAAATGGTTGCCTATGCGCGTAAGAAACGTGTCTTTACAGCTACATCTACCAACGGCCATTATCTTACCGAGCGATATGCGCGTCTTACTGTTGAGTCGGGACTCGATGAACTGATCATTTCACTTGATGGTACTGATCAGGATACCTACAGTCGTTACCGCCGGGGCGGAGACCTCAATAAGGTGCTGGATGGAATTAAAACACTGGTTCGTGTCAGGAAAGAACTGGGGGTGCACCACCCGTTTATCAACCTTCAGTTCATAGTCATGAAGCAAAATGAGCATCAGATTTCGGAGTTTAGACAATTGGCTGCCGAATTGGGTGTCGATCGGGCAGTGATAAAAACAGCCCAGATTTATTCTGAAAAGGATAACAATAATATTCTTCCCGATGGCAGCAAGTATGCCCGCTATTACCGCAAGGCCGATGGTTCCCTGAGCAGGTCTAAGCCTGTCCGCAATCGTTGCTGGCGTATGTGGAATGGCGCTGTCGTTACCTGGGATGGCCGGATGGTTCCCTGTTGTTATGACAAGGATGCCACTTATCAGATGGGAAGGATAGGTGAAGTTTCCCTGAAATCAATATGGATGGGTGAAGCCTACCGGACTTTCAGGGCTCAGATATTAAAGAACAGGTCGGTGTATGACATTTGCCTTAATTGTGGCGAGTAGGTGGTTATGCTGAGTTTGAGGTCTTCGTAACCGATAACCTCAAATAGCTTATTATGATTGTTTTATCAGTTTATTCGGTTCGCGCCGGCAGCTAAACCCAAATTAATTCGCTGTAAATAGACATTTCCAAATATTGAACAATATCCAAATTTTGATCAGAATTTTATCCCTGATTCAGTCCCGCTTTTTAATTTTTTTTCAGGTTTTTCCTAAAAATTTAAGTGAGATTGGTTACAGAAAAGTGGGTTTTGTATGTAGTTGATGTATAGGAATTTATATTACTATTTTGTGTCAAAGAGTGGACAAAGATACACCAAAGTTAGGTCAATGATATCTTTTTCTTATGAATCGCTTATGGCTGTAGTAACGTTTAGGTATCTGATATATGAAAGACGGGTAACTATTTGTAATTTTTGGCACAAAGTTTGTGAGGGCTTATTAGCAACGTTCTGTCACATGGCAATAATAATTAAATAAGTATTTTGGTTACACAAAAAATTCACCCTTAGATTTTATATCGGGTGGTGTTTTTACTCAGGGTTAATCGTGTGCTATTATTTTAGTGTTAGCCGCTGAATGTTAATAATCAGAATTCTGGTAAAACAAAAGAAGAGTTGCAGTGATTACCCTGCTTTTTTAAATACTCCTGATATTGGAAATGGGATATATGTGAATTATTAACAAGTATAATGAGTGTCTCTTGTCTGTTTTCAGGGCATAATTTGTGATATCGTTTTGTTAATGACCTTCTGTGATGCCTTGATGGCAATCTTTCCCGGCATAGTTCATTTCATCCGGCATTGAGCGGTATGTTGGGTGCTGGTTTGGTTAAGTAAGAGGCTTATGTTTACAGGCAGCCTCATGACGAACTCATGAAATATCGACCTCCTGAGGCGTGTCCTTTACCGTTGGTTCGTGAATTTTGTCCAGTCGGGTCTCCTTTTTTCGAAGAAGGCATTGATTCCTTCAGCCGCCTCAGCGGAACCGCGTGCCCGGGTCAGAACACCGGCGCTGTAGTCACGTGTGAATTCGTCTACAGGGGGACGCAGGGTGTTGATCATCTCCTTGATGGCAAGTTGGGCTTCCGGGCCACCAAAAAGTATCTTCTCGGTTAGTTGATTCGTCTTTTCATGAGGCATGACGTTGCGTGCTACTTCGTCAACGAGTCCAATCTGCCATGCCTCCAATGTCGGAAATCTACGGCCGGTGAGCATCAGTTGCAAGGCCTTTCCTGCTCCGGTTCTTCTGACAATATATGGCGCGATGGTGCCGGGTACCAGTCCCAGGCGAGCGTCGCGGAATGCAAAGATGGCCTCGCGTGAGGCTACAACGAAGTCATTGGTCGCAAACAGCCCTATACCTCCACCGTAGACTGATCCCTGTACCGTAGCAATGGTTGCTTTCGAACTGGTTGCAATCGTGCGGAAAAGGTTTGCCAATGCAAGACTTTCTTCTTCTATATCTTTTCCTTTCCCTGCCTGAACCCATGTGAGATCAGCTCCTGTGCAGAAATGTCGTCCCTCTCCGCTCAGAACGATAATTCTGATGGAAGGGTTTGCATTTAGTCTATCATAGGCCAGGGTGAGTTCCTTAATCAACATTTCGTCGAGTGCATTCCCTTTTTCGGGGCGACTCAGGATGATGGAAGCTATGGAGCCCTTGATAACGATTTGTAAGGATCTGTAGGGGGTAGTATTATTTGTTGTCATATTTTCATATTTTTTAGATTAAAGGTTTATTGAACCTGCTATGAAGCGACAACAACCAATACAGCTTGTTTGTTCTGTGCTGTGAATTACAGGATTTGGTGCAATGGTCAGTTGCTTTTCGGGACGGGTGCAGGTAGAACTGTTATCACACTGTTATCACGATAAAATCATTTATATACTTTAAACAAACCCCCTCCGGTCAATGTTAGATGTTGGTAACTGTATAGCAAACCCTTAAAATCAAACGATTTTGTACAGGATTGAATCAAAACTCGATGTCACGACTCCCGGGTTTAAACAAAACCGTGATGCATTCAGATCGCTTCTTGAGGCCTACAAGGTGAGGTTGAAAGCCGTGCGTAACGGTGCTCCTGAGTCGGCCGTCATTAAACACAAGGAACGTGGAAAACTTTTAGCCCGCGAGCGAATAGATTTGTTGGTAGACGCCAATACTCCCTTCCTTGAACTATCTCCGATGGCTGCCTGTGAAGCCTACGACGGGCAGTTTCCTTCAGCAGGGATCATTACGGGCATCGGGGTGATTCATGGACGTGAAACGGTAATCATTGCAAATGATGCGACGGTAAAAGGAGGAACCTATGTTAAGGAGACTATAAAAAAGCATATCCGGGCACAGGAGATTGCAATGGAGAATCACCTGCCATGTGTTTATATGGTTGATTCAGGGGGTGCCTTTCTTCCTGAACAGGCCAATGTGTTCCCCGACAGGCATGATTTCGGGCGTTTTTTTTACAATCAGGCTCGTATGTCAGCAAATGGGATCCCTCAGATTGCTATCGTGATGGGATCATGTACTGCCGGTGGTGCTTATGTCCCAGCCATGAGTGATGAAACCATCATAGTTCGTAACCAGGGAACAATTTTTATTGGAGGTCCGCCACTTGTGAAAGCAGCCACAGGTGAAGAGGTGAGTGCTGAAGAACTTGGTGGTGCAATGGTTCACACTACTATTTCAGGGGTGGCAGATCATCTGGCCGAAGATGATCATCATGCCTTACGTATCTGTCGTAACCTGTTTGAGTCTTTCCCCAAGCCGGTTAGACAGGAGCTTGATATGGCTGAACCAGAGGAACCTTTCTACGATGAGGAGGAGTTATGGGGATTGGCACCTGTTGATTTACGTAAGCCGGTCGATGTACGCGAGATAATTGCACGCATTGTAGACGGCAGCAGGTTCAGTGAGTTTAAAGCCGGATATGCCCCTACTATCATCACCGGTTTTGCGAGAATTATGGGTTTCCCTGTTGGTGTGATTGCCAATAATGGTGTTTTGTTTTCGGAGACTTCGCTCAAGGGTGCTCACTTTATTGAGCTTTGTACTGCCCGTAAGCTGCCGATCCTTTTTTTGCAGAATATCACGGGGTTTATTGTCGGCAAAGAATATGAAAGGCGGGGCATTGCCCGCGACGGGGCAAAACTTGTTCATGCGGTAGCCAATGCTACAGTACCGAAATTTACTGTGGTATTCGGAGGTTCATTTGGTGCAGGTAATTATGCAATGGCTGGCCGTGCTTATGATCCCAGATTGCTTTTTATGTGGCCTAATGCCAAGATTTCAGTGATGGGAGGTGAACAGGCAGCCGGTGTGCTTATTCAGGTGAAAGAAGAACAGCTAAAGGCTCAGGGGAAATCCATGGACGAGGTGACCCGTGAGGCCATGCGTGATTCTATTCTCAAAAAGTATGATTATGAAGGATCGGCCTTTTATAGCACTTCGCGTATGTGGGACGACGGAATTATAGATCCTGTAGATACCCGCAGGGTAGTTGCCATGGGGATTGCAGCTGCATTAAACCAACCTTTCCCAGATCCGAAGTTTGGGGTATTCAGGATGTGAAGGGGCACATCATGCAAAGAAAAAAGTATCAGCTATGATTGAAAAACAGATTTCAGGAAGCGTACTCACGATTTGGCTCAACAGGCCTGAGGTAAGGAATGCCCTTAATCAGAAACTGATAGGGGAGCTTATAGTTGCCCTTACAACTGTGCCTGATGGTATACGCGTCATTGTAATACGGGGAAGGGGAAGGGCATTTTGTTCGGGTGCCGATTTGGCTTACATGGAACAACTCGGGCATTACTCAGAAGAAGAAAATCTGGCAGATGCCCTGCGGCTCGAATCACTCTTTGCAGCTATATCGCGAAACCAACTCCCAGTGATTGTTGTTGCCCATGGTGCCGTTATGGGAGGTGGCATCGGCTTATTGGCAGCAGCTGATATAGTGCTGGCTGAAACCCTGACCCTTTTTGCTTTCAGTGAAGTAAAACTGGGGATTGTTCCTGCAGTCATCTCACCATACATACTTATGAAAATGAGCAAATCCAGGGCGTATGAATTTATGCTCACGGGCAGACGGTTTAATGCTTCCGAAGCGAAGGAAAGCGGGTTGGTGACTGTAACCTGCGTGGAAGAGCTCTTGGAAGGTGTGCTTAATCAATATGTTAATGAACTTCTGTCTGCTTCGCCCGATGCCATTGCCCGCTGCAAGGAAATGTTGCAGGAGGTTAGTGATCGGGCCGGACAGGTTGACCTGAGGCAATATACAGCCAGAATGATTGCCGATGCCCGTGCCTCGGAAGAAGGCCGCGAAGGATTGACTGCCTTCCTCGAAAAAAGAAAACCCTCATGGTTCAAAGCATTACCAAACGATGAAACTATTTGATAAAATATTAATTGCCAACCGGGGTGAGATTGCCGTAAGAATCATTCGCACTGCCCGCAAGCTTGGCATTGCTACCGTGGCTGTGTATTCTCATCACGACTGCGATGCCCTGCATGTGACAATGGCCGATGAGGCATGGCCTTTGGGAGAAGGTGATCTGAAGGATACTTATCTTAATATTGGACTCTTGATCTCGATAGCAACGGATGCACATTGTGACGCCATCCATCCCGGATATGGTTTTCTGTCTGAAAATGCCTTGTTTGCCAGCGCCTGCCGAAAGGCCGGCATTGTATTCATAGGTCCTTCAGCAGAAGCCATCGAACAGATGGGAAATAAGATATCTGCCCGTAGATTGGCCGAAAAGGCTGGCTTACCACTGGCAGTTGGAATGACAGGATCCCCTGCTGAATTGGCTCTTCGGGCGGAGGATATGCCATATCCTGTGCTCATTAAAGCAGCTGCCGGAGGAGGCGGAAAAGGAATGCGTATTGTACAGTCAGCCGGCGAACTTCCTGCCATGCTGGAGGCCACCAGCCGCGAAGCTGCTTCCTATTTTGGTGATGGAAGCGTTTATGTGGAACAGTTTATCGGTAATCCTCGCCATATCGAGGTTCAGATAGTAGGTGACCGCCATGGGCAGGTGGTACATCTCTATGAACGTGAGTGTACAATTCAGCGGCGTTATCAAAAGATCGTGGAAGAATCGCCCTCGCCTACGCTCACTCCCGAAGTGAGGCAGCAGATATGCGACGCTGCCGTGAGTCTGGCTTCCTCTATCAATTATAGCAGCGTTGGTACGATTGAGTTTCTGGTTGATGAATCATTAAAGTTTTATTTTCTGGAGATGAACACCCGGATTCAGGTGGAACATCCGGTTACTGAGATGGTGACAGGGGTCGATCTGGTTGAGGAGCAGATTCTGATTGCTGCCGGATTACCTATGCGTTTTTGCCAGGATGATATAAAGCAGAAAGGACATGCCTTCGAGTGCAGAATTTACGCCGAAGATCCCGCAGCCGGTTTTCTTCCTTCTCCCGGGATGATGACCCTTTTTGCTCCGCCTCATGGAACCAGGGTAAGACTTGATACTGCTTATAAAGGACCCGGGGAAGTAAGCAGTGCCTTTGATCCCATGATTGCAAAACTGATTGTTCATGGAGCCGACCGGATTACGGCCGGCTCACGTATGGTGGCAGCGCTCAACGACTTCGTTATTCAGGGCATAAAAACAAATATTTTATATCTTAAACAATTGTTTCATCACCCGGAGTTTACAAAAAACAATATTTCTACAGCATTTTGTGACCTTCATTCTGAAGCCATCAATCGTATGGTTGAGGAGTCGCGTAACCATGTGCAGATGGATATTCCTCTGATCGGGTATTTGCTGTACAGCCTGAATAATACTGGCAGCAACTACGATAGCAGCGTGTGGAACAACATTGGTTACTGGCGCCTTGACCCCAAAATACGCGTTGGAGCAGGGCAGGTGGTGTCGGATGTTGAGATTCTCAGCCGACGTGGAAATTTTTGTCATCTTTCCTTTGATGGAAGAAATTATGAAACAGTGGTGCGGCACCTGGAGCCAACGAAACTTGACTTCTCTGTAGATGGCCATACATTTGAGATCAGACTATCCTCCGATGTCAAGGGTTATATGCACCTCACCTTCGAGGGGCATGAATTTATTTGTTACCGGAATGACATTCTCATCCACCACGATTTCTTTGCAGCTACCGGTAGTTCGGCAGGGAACTCCGGAGGTCGTATCACACCACCCATGCCTGGTAAAGTAATCAGGGTAAATGTCGTTGAAGGGCAGGTTGTAGGGAAGGGGGATGTACTGGTTGTGGTAGAATCAATGAAGATGGAGAATTCAATCGCCGCGCCCTCATCCGGAACAGTCAGAAAAGTAGGTGTTATGGCTGGTCAGATGGTCGATACGGATAAGGTGCTGGTTGAATTGGAAGAAGAGAATTCCTGAATGAAAGTTACTAATTGAGAAAAAATGAAACGCAATGGATATTTTTTGCAACGAACAACACGATCTCATCCGGCAGTCGGTGCGTCAGTTTGCTGAAACTGAAATCAAGCCTCTGGCGCAGGAGTTGGACGAAAAGGAGCAGTTCTCATACCCCTTGACGAAAAGGATGGGAGAGCTTGGCCTTTTCGGAATGTATATAGCACCTGAATATGGAGGTCAGGGAACCGATTATCTTTCATACATCATCGCGGTTGAAGAAATTGCAAGGGTTGATGGTTCTCAGGCAGCTACTTTGGCCGCGCATAACTCACTTGGTATTGGCCCTATCAACCGTTATGGAACCGAAGAACAAAAGATACAATACCTGCCTCGCCTTTGCACAGGTGAAGCCTTATGGGGATTCGGCCTGACCGAACCTGATGCAGGTTCAGATTCCCGGGGCTCACGTACAGTGGCTCTCCCGGATGGTGATGATTGGGTAATCAATGGTTCCAAGATTTTTATTACCAATGCGGCAACAAAAATCACGCTTGGAAGTACAATACAGGCGGTGACAGGGACACAGGGTGATGATAAGTCATTCTCGACTATTATTGTTCCTCAGGATACTCCCGGCTATAGTGCTGCCGAGATGCATCGCAAGATGATGTGGCGTGCATCGAATACAGGGCAACTATTTCTTGATGGTTGCCGGGTTCCAAAGTCCAACCTGTTGGGAAAAGAGGGTGAAGGTTCAAAAATCATGCTCTCGACTCTCGATAGCGGTCGCCTGGCCATCGCCGCAATGGGGTTGGGTTTGGCTCAGGGGGCTTATGAAATGTCGCTGGCCTATGCCAAAGAGCGCCAGCAATTTGGGAAACCACTCATCAAATTCCAGGCCATTGCCTTTAAATTGGCCGATATGGCCACAAAGGTTGAGACAGCCCGTAACCTCCTTTACAAAGCCTGCTGGTTGAAGGATAATCAGCAACCTTATGCAAAAGAGGCTGCCATGTCGAAACTCTATTGCTCTGAGGTGGCCAAATGGGTCGCTGATGAGGGTGTTCAGATTCATGGTGGCTACGGATTAATGAAAGACTACGATATTGAGCGTTTTTACCGTGATCAGCGACTGTTGCAAATAGGCGAAGGTACCTCGGAAATCCAGCGATTGGTTATTTCGCGTCATATCGGCTGTTAATGCGATGCAAACTTTGTTTTTTCATAAATTCGTGACCGATAACCTTGCTTTACGATGATCAACAAGCTCCAGCAGGCCATACGTCTTACCGATTGCCCCCGCGATGCCATGCAGGGAGTGACGACGTTTATACCTACCAGTCGAAAGATTCAATACATCAACCAATTGATGCAAGTTGGTTTCGATATTCTCGACTTTGGAAGCTTCGTTTCACCTGAGGCTATTCCTCAATTGCGTGATACGGCCGAGGTTCTTGATAAAATTGAAACAAATGGTACCACCGAACTTCTGGCTATCGTGGGGAATATGCGTGGTGCACAAAAAGCTGCTTTGTTCAGCAAAATTTCCTGGCTGGGATATCCGTTTTCGGTCTCTGAAACATTTTTGCGGCGAAATCTTAATTCCACCATTCCTAAGGCCTTCGGTCAGGCTTGTGAATTGTTGAATCTGTGTGCCCGTCAGAAAAAGAAACTGATGGTCTATCTGTCGATGGGCTTTGGGAATCCCTATAATGATCCCTGGAGCATTGACCTGCTGGCAGAATGGGTTGATAAGCTTCGCAGGGAAGGTGCAACAGAGATTAACCTTTCAGACACCATTGGTATTTCAACCGCTGAAACCGTAGGGGAAGCCTTCTGGTTCCTGTTGCGTGAGTTTCCGGATATACGGTTTGGATTTCACCTCCATTCAAAACCAGATGATTGGTATACACGTATAGATGCTGCCTGGCGAAATGGTTGCCGGAGTTTCGATGGCGTTTTGCTTGGTGGAGGTGGATGTCCAATGACAGGTGTTGCTTTGGTTGGAAACCTTGCGATGCAGCATCTGGTCTCCTATTTTGAAGAGCGGGATGTTCCATTGAAAATCAATAGTGATGAATATCAAAAGGCTACCGTTGATGCCGGCAGGTTGTTTCATGAAATAGAATCTAATTTTAAATCCGAATAATTTATGAATAAAGTTTATGCGAATGCTAAAGAAGCCATCGAGGGAATTACCGACAGTATGACGCTCATGCTTGGTGGTTTCGGCTTATGTGGCATTCCTGAAAATTCAATTGATGCTTTGGTTGAGGCAGGTGTAAAAGACCTGACCTGTGTGTCGAATAATGCCGGAATCGATAATGCAGGTCTGGGAAAGCTTTTGCGTAATCATCAGCTTAGGAAGATGATTGCGTCTTATGTGGGCGAGAATAAAGAGTTTGAGCGGCAACTGCTGAGTGGTGAACTGGAAGTTGAACTTATCCCACAAGGAACGCTTGCCGAGAGAATCAGGGCTGGCGGTAACGGTATTCCGGCCTTCTATGTGCCCGCAGGATATGGTACCGAGATACAGGAAGGGAAGGAAGTACGCGAATTCAACGGAAAGATGTACCTGATGGAGTTGGGTATGCGGGCTGATTTTGCCATCGTGAAGGCATGGAAGGGTGACACGAAAGGGAACCTGATCTTCAGGCATACTGCCAACAATTTCAATAACATGATGGCTGCTGCCGGAATTATAACCATTGCAGAAGTTGAAGAACTGGTTCCGGCAGGAGTTCTTGATCCCAACCAGATTCATACACCGGGAATTTTCGTTCAGCGGATCTTCCAGGGGACTGGGTATACTAAACAGATCGAGTTTGTTACAACCAGTGATTAATCTGTGGTATGCTTCGGCTTTCATGACAGCCCTCCAGGGTTGTTGGGTCTGCCCATACATAACTCAAATTTTCAACTTGAATAATTTAAATTATGGCACTAGATAAAAACGGAATTGCGAAAAGAATTGCACGCGAACTGCGCGACGGTTACTATGTTAATTTGGGTATAGGTATCCCCACGCTGGTAGCCAATTATATTCCCGAAGGAATGGATGTCACCCTTCATTCCGAAAACGGATTACTCGGTATCGGTCCCTTCCCTACGAGAAATAACGTGGATGCTGATCTTATTAATGCCGGAAAGCAAACGGTTACCTATATTGATGGAGCCTCCTTCTTCGATTCAGCCGAAAGTTTTGGTATGATCAGGGGAGGGCATGTTGATCTTACTGTACTTGGGGCTTTTGAGGTGTCGGAAACTGGTGATATCGCCAGTTGGAAGGTTCCCGGGAAACTGGTCAAGGGGATGGGTGGTGCCATGGATCTGGTAGCTGCCGCAAGGAATATCATTGTTGCCATGCAGCATACCGACAGGGAGGGCAATTCCAAACTGCTAAAAAAATGCACCTTGCCGTTGACGGGGGTTCGTTGTGTTACTAAGATCATTACTGATATGGCTGTGCTTGAGGTTACATCAGATGGGTTTCGTCTGCTGGAAAGAGCCCCAGGTGTATCTGTCGGTGATATCCGTCGTGCAACCGAAGGAGCGCTGATTATCAACGGTGAGATTCCGGAAATGACTTTTTAGTTTTTTACTTATCAAAAGGCATGATCATGGCAGAATTGAATTATCCCAAAAAAGTGAAAATCGGCGATATTACAGTTCGTGATGGTTTTCAGCATGAAGAGAAATACATCCCTACTGAAGCCAAGATATGGGTTCTTGAACAATCAATCCTCGCCGGATTCCGACATCTGGAGGTCTCTAATTTTGGCAATCCTAAAGGGATGCCACAGTTTAAAGATGCCGATGAGGTGTTTAAAGGGATCAGGAACAGCAAGCTGGTTAAACATCTGCTTCCAGAGGTTAAACTCACAGCGGTAACCATTCGTGAAAAGGCAATTGAAAGGGCAATCCAGGCTCACAACGAGGGGTGGGGACCCGATCGCATTCTTGTAATGGTGAGTACCAGCGAATCGCATCACCGAAAGAACTCAGGATTATCGCTGGCCGAATACTGGAAGATGTGCGAAGAGTGGATTCCAAAAGCCCGTGCTGCCGGAATGAAGGTAAACGGTACCGTTTCGACAATCTGGGGTTGTCCGATAGAAGGGCCCACCAAATTGGAGAAGGCGATCGAGTTTTCAGGACGCTGGTTCGATTTAGGTGCCACAGATGTAGAACATGCCGATCATGATGGGTCGGCTTCACCCGATCGCGTTTATCGCTACTTTTCGATGCTGATGGATCATTTTGGTGACCCTTCCAAACACATCGTCCATTTTCACACCACCCGTGGCTGGGGGTTGGCTAATGTTTTGGCTGCCCTTCAGGCTGGGATGACCAACTACGAGGCTTCCATGGGGGGTATCGGGGGGCAGCCTGCTAATTTTGTCGACGGTGTTCCGGTTTCCGGTACCGGATCATATTACTATAAGGATCCCGGTCTTACAGGGCTCGTTAGTACCGAAGACATGGTAGTCATGATGGATGAGATGGGAATCGATACGGGAATCGATGTGGATAAACTCCTTGAGCTTGGGCTGGTTGTCGAAAGGATTGCCGGTAGAAAGTTGAGGTCAGAATCTATTAAGAATGGTCGGATTCCTAAAAATCTTACAGGGAGAACATTTTGATTTACAAAGTTTGATTACCACTCAGCAGGTCGTTTTCGATGGCATATTTAATCAGACCTACAACGGTTTTTGTTCCCGTCTTAATGAAGATATTCTTTCGGTGGGTTTCTACTGTACGCTCGCTGATGAAAAGCTTTTCGGCAATCTGACCGTTTGAGAATTCCCTCGCGATGAGTTGCAGAATTTCGCTCTCACGCGAGGTGAGTCTGATGACATTAGGTTGGATGCCAGTGATGGCATCATTCGCGTTGTAGATCCGCTGCATGATAATCTTCTGTACATCACGACTCAGAAATTTCCCCCCGGCAGCCACCGTTTCAATAGCTTCCATCAGTTCATCGATTCCGGTTGATTTTAAAATGTAACCTGATGCCCCTGCTTCTATCATTCGGTTGATAAGACTGGGATCATCGTGCATTGTAAGGGCGAGTACAGCCACTCCGGGATGATCGGACTTGATGCGACGGGTTACTTCGATCCCGTTCATGCCGGGCATGTTGATATCAGCAAGAACTACATCCACGTTGGTTGTATCCAACAGGCGTAAGGCTTCGTAACCTGCGGTGGCTCCTGTGATTAGTTCTACTCCCTCCATGTTCGACAATAACGCTTTCATTCCATCGATGATTAACCGGTGGTCGTCAATGATCATTAATCTTATAGTCTTTTTTTCTGTCATACCGGTATTGTGAGGGTTACGGTAGTGCCTCTGTTTAGTACCGAGTCGATGTGAACGGTACCCCCAAGGTTTGATAACCGTTTATGGATGTTTTTTATCCCGATCCCCTTGTTATTCTGTTGCTGATCGGGATCAAATCCACAACCGTTGTCTTCGAGCATGATTGTAAGTTCACCTCCGTCATTAATCACCTGAAGGCAGATTTCGTTGGCTCCTGAATGGTGCATAATGTTGTTAATCAGCTCCTGAACAACCCTGTATAAAGTGTTTTCGATCAGCGGTTCGGGGTGAGGAGGTGGTCCTATCGTTTCGAAGTGAATAGTATACTTCGTGGATTCACTCAGCCTGTCGATCAGGTCTTGTATGGCAGCCAGCAATCCCTTCTCGCGCAGCATGATGGGCGCCATGTTGTGTGAAATAATCCTCAGTTCGCTAAAGGCTCCATCGACGAGTGTGAGAAGGTTATCGAGCATGGGTTGGGGACAATCTTGCGGTAAGAATGATTTGTCGCGTAGTGTGCTGATGTTGAGTTTAATTAGTGATAGTGATTGTCCAAGGCTATCGTGTAATTCTTCCCCGATCCTTTTCCTTTCACCAATTTCGGCCTCCAATATTTCACGTAGCTGTTTCTCACGTAATGCCTGCATTTGCACCTGTGTGCGGCGACGTTGCCGTTGCCGGATTTCCCTGAAAACGAAAACAGCCGACAGGAGGGTGATCAGCAGCAGGATGGCAGCTACTACCAACATCATGTTCCGCTGGCCTAGTAATTGCTGCTGTTCCTCGATAAGGACAACCTGATTGTTTTTCTCCCTGTTGAGGGATGCAATTTCGTTAGTTTTTTTCTTGCTTAAGTGTTGGAGCTCCAGGTCGATGAGCTGATTAACCCGGTTGACGTTCAATATCTCTTCTTCCAGTTTCTTAAAGGATCTGTAATACTGGTAACTCTTTCCTGTGTCTTTCAATGTACTGTAATACTGCGACAGAAAATTGTAAACCTCACTCTCGAGTTTCAGGCTTTTAACTTCTTTTGCCAGTTTGAGTGCTTCCTGCGCGGGTTTATAAGCCTTTTGGGGCTTGTTGGTTTTCAGGTTTAGATTGGCAATTTCGAGTAGTGTCCATCCTTTTTCGTTAGGATCGCTGATTTTATCTGTCAGTGAGATGCTTTTATTTAGATACTTCTCGGCCATTGCGAACTTATTAAGGCGGGTCATCAACTGACCAAGGTACCTGTAAGTGATCGTCAGCCCATAGTTGTCTTTGCAGCTTATCTTCAGCTTTTCTGACATTACCAGATAATTCATCGCTTTGTCATCATTCCCGTTGCTTGACCATAATTTGCCCAGATTGGTAGTAACAGCTCCCATGCCAAGGGTGTTTTTGATGGCTGAATATAATTTTAGCGATTCTTCGAAAGAAGAGAGCGCCCGTTCGGAATTATTCAGGTCGAGGTAAATCAGGCCAATGTTGTTGAGACAGGCAGCCTGTCCATATTGGCTGTTCTTGATTTCGAAATAGTTGAGTGCTTTGAACAGATAGGATAGTGCTTCCCTGAAGTTGCCGGTATGCCAGTGGGTGAGCCCGATGTTGGTTAGATTACTTGCAATCAGCGCGGTGTCGCCCTTGATCTGGCTCAACTCCAGGGCGTAATGGTAATGATAGAGGGCACTGTCGAACACCGACATCACGTCATAAACAATTCCGGTCAGGTTATGTGCCTTGATGGAACCCGAAAGATAACCCGAACGGGCCGCTTCGCCGATGGCCTCCATCCCGTAACGTAAGGCGATCGACGGGTAAGCGTAAGTCTGATCCCAGCATAGCTTGCACAATAAGTCGACCCGCTCCTTCCCGCTTGTTTTTTCACCTGGCTTGAGCGGCTCCGGATCGAATATATAGGAATCGGTTCCTGCAATGGCGGGTACCAGACTCATAACGAGTACGATCATGAGGAGGTGACGGTTAATGATTTGAATACAGTGGCGGTTCATGTGATAAAATTCGGGTACAAATGTAGCCAACCACAGGTAGAATAAGCTTTATAAATCACCTGAAGGATAAATTTCCGTACTGGTACGGATAACACTCTGCTAGATTCAGTAGTAAAGCGGATTGCGGCAGATGTTTCAACTGAAATACCTTTGCCGGCATCATCAGATTCTTCAAATTTAATTATCATGAAACATTTTTCTCTCTTTTCTTCTTTATTTATTGTTTTGACTTGTTGGCTTTCCACTCAGGCTCAGTCATCGTGGGTACCGCAAACCACCAATACCGAAGTTATGATCAACAGTATCGACTTCCTTGACCCTGAAACGGCCTTATTTGGTTTTGCTGTAGGTGAAATGGGTACCATTCTGCGGACTATTGATGGTGGCCTTAACTGGGAAACCATGAATTCGGGGACTACCGAAACCCTCTATCACGTCGATGTTTTGGACGCTGATAAAATTATTGTCTGTGGTTCCAATAGTACCGTTGTCCGTTCACTTGATGGTGGCACTACCTGGTCGGTCAGTACTATTCAGGGAACAATGGGATATTATGTTGATATGTACGGACTCGCCATTAACCCGGCTACCGGTGTTGGATACATCTGTGGCATGGAACAGAATATCCATAAGACGACTGACTTTGGATTAACATGGACCCCCATTCGTGAAGGCTATTATGGTGCACTGTATAATGTTCAGATGTTCGGTGACGATACCTGTGCGATTGTTGGTAAGAATTCAATTTTTACATCTTTAATCGCCCGTACATTTGATGGAGGAGTCAACTGGACATGGCGTGATTTCTATCCTGTTGATGGAAATGGCATGTCTTGGGAGACCAGCACCCGTGATGCCCATTTTTTCAATCCTGATTCTGCAATCACAGTCCAGATTGAAGAATTGAATGCTACAGGTTTTATTACCTGTACCCTTGATTGGGAGAATAAATTCTGGTTGGCTAATGAGCATACCGACGCCTATCTGGAATGTTTAGATTTAAAATATAATTACGGCTTAGCCGGAGGTGCGGATATTAATTCCGGGGGGGTAATTTATGAATCACCCGATAATGGTGTTAATTGGTTTATTTCTGAAACATCGGGCAAAATACCCGCTATCCATGACGTTTATGTTGGTGCAAATACGCTTTTTGCTGTTGGAGACGGAGGGGTTATCCTTACCCGTGACAAATTTGTAGGAGTCGGGTCTCCTGATGCTGAAAACACTTCTGTTATCCTGAGCCCTAACCCCGCTTCAGGTAATACCGTGCTGCGCTTTACACTTATGGAGCCGCAAAAGGTTACAGTTAGTATAATTGACGAAACAGGACGTATTGTTTGCAATCCTGTGTGCAGCCGCACTTTTTCGGAAGGTGATCACCAAATTTCTATTCCTTTTGACGGAATAAGACCGGGGACTTATTGTGTTTTAGTTACTTCAGGCAACGACAGGATTGCCAAAAAGCTGATGGTAGTCAGATAATACTCTTTCATGTTTTTACGATTTATAGCTCTAGCGACCGGGTTTACCCGGTCGCTTCATTTTTGCCCTCAGGTGACACGATCTGGTTTTATTTGAATGAGCTTGGCAGACAATTACACATGTAATGATTTTCCGGTTAAATTCCACCGTTTTCGGTAACTTTGTGGTTCTTAAATCTGCTTTCCGATGCCCGAACTGAAACACCTCGAGGATGTTGTTTTCTCGCAGCTTTATCATAACCGTTACAGAAACCTTTTTTATACAGGGAAACCTGCCAGACCTTTTTTTTGCGACATGACGCATCAGTTGTTTAATGAAGAGCGGCAACATGTGCGCGACATGGCTGCATCGGGGCATATTGATCCCTGGATTGATTTTCTGACGCGGGAATCGTTAAAGACTTTTTATGCCATGAATCAGTATATTCATGCTGATAACGAGGAAATTGATCAGCTTAGGGTTGTGTACAATGAACTGATTCTTGAGTTTTGTGGTGAGAAGGATGCTGCTGAAATATCGCAGAACCACTTCAACCGACTGGCTAAATGGCTCGAAGGGGTTGACCCCTTATTGGTTCAGATATACAGTGGCGCTGCAGAAGAGATCAGACCGGTAGTCTGTGCGGGCTATTCGCCATTGTTTTTGCTTGATCTCTATAACCTGAAACCCGACAAATCCATCACACCACTGCTCGACATTGGTTGTGGTGAAGCTGCACTGCTTCCTGCTTATTTTAGAAATTTAGGCTATGAGGCCTACGGTTTTGACAGGATTATTTCTACACCTGAATCCTGGCTCAAAGAGGCCGATTGGTTTACATTTGAATTCAGACCTTCAACATGGCAGGTGGTTCTTGCTAACCAGTCATTTTCACTTCATTTTAATCATTTTCATCAGCGTGAGGGCGAGGATGTGTTGCCTTATGCCCGTTTGTATATGAGGATACTGGAATCGCTGAAACCTGGCGGCAGATTCATTTATGCCCCTTCGCTTCCGTTTATTGAATCATTGTTACCGGCCGATAAGTATGGGGTAAGTCTTCACTGTGCATTCGATAAAATTATTGTCACCACAATCAGCCGTCTGATATAACCTTCCCAATCAATTATGAAAATTGACCACATTGCCATTTGGACCCACCAGTTGGAAGCATTGAAACATTATTACATGAGTTGGTTTCAGGCTGTAGCAGGCCCGAAGTATGTTAATCATCTGAAACAGTACGAAAGCTATTTCCTGAGCTTTGAAGGTGAAACCCGCGTTGAAATCATGCAGCGACCTGATATACCCGTTAACGCAAATGATCCTGTGGTGAATCAGTACACCGGTTATATTCATATCGCATTTGAGGTGAAGTCGATGGATGCCGTGAGTGAACTTGCAGAACAAATGAGTAAGGCCGGGTTGCCAATTCTGGATGGTCCCCGCCGCACAGGTGATGGCTACTTTGAATTCGTGACCATTGATCCCGATGAAAACAGAATTGAAGTAACCAGTGCGTATCTGTCACCCGGGCTATAATCCTATAATTATGATGTTCAATTACGTACGTTTTTGTGTCCATTTGCGTACCCGATAACGCGGGGAGTCTGTTTTGTGCTCATTGATCTTTAGTTAGTTGTATTTGTGGTATGACCTTTGAGTGAATAGCGGTAGAAAAAATGAATTATGTTCAGGAATTTTTTAATCTCAGCGCTTCGCAACTTCAATCGTTCGAAAGGATTTACCCTTATCAATGTTGGCGGACTCAGTATTGGACTGGTAGCAGTCCTTATTATATTTCTATATATCCGGCATGAGACGGGGTATGATACCGGTCATGCAAAAGGAGACAGGATATACCGTCAGGTGATAATAGGGAAAGAACATAATTATCCCATTCAACCGGGAGTGTTTCTGAAATATCAGCGTAATCAACTGAAAGGTGTTGAAGCTGTCACGATGTTAACCAAGCGTAATGTTACGGTAAAAGCAGGTGAACAGGTTTTGGGGAATCAAGATTTCATCGCAGCCGACAGTTTGCTGTTTCGTTTGTTTGACTGGAAGGTTATCAGTGGTAACCCGGAAGCTGTGCTCTGTAAAACCAATTCGATTATCCTCACCCGCTCTGCTGCGCAGAAATACTTTGGCGACAGCGACCCGATTGGTAAGACCATTCTGATTGATAATTCCTACAGTGCCGTCGTGGGTGCTCTGATTGAAGACCTTCCCGAGCAGTCGTTCGTCCATTTCCTCGGCATCCTGCCTCTCCATTACATAGCTATAACGAATGAAAGTGCGTTGACTGAATGGGGAAACAGCAGTTTTGTTTTTTTCTGTCTGGTTGATCAGGGAGCCTCTGTCAGTCAGATTGAGAAGGACATACCTTTCATCTTTAAAGAAAATTTCAATCGTGACGCCGATTATAAACCCAGCCTCTATCACCTGCAACCACTGCGTGATATTCACCTTTATTCAGGAGCCAATCGCTGGGAGCCTGAACCTCAGGGTAACATCAACACCGTGAAAATATTGGGGGCCACGGCTATCATGATTCTACTGCTGGCAGCCATCAACTTCGTGAACTTGTCAACGGCGCGCAATTCCAGTCGTTTTCGTGAAATAGGGTTACGCAAGGTGGTGGGTTCGTTCCGATCGCAGATCATCGTTCAGTTTCTGGTCGAAACAGCTCTCTACATATTTACCTCGTTCCTGCTGGCGCTGGCCATTACGCAGGCGTTGCTTCCCTGGTTCAGCAGTATGACTGGCATAACGCTGTCGGTGGGCGAGTTACTTAATCCTTCTGTGTTCGCACTTTTGATCTTGTTTTTGTTGGTGCTGATAGGTCTTGCAGGCGGGTACCCGGCGTTCGTGCTGTCAGCCCCTGCGCCGGCGGTCGTCTTGCGAAAACAGGGCGATTCATTCTCGAAAAATTCCAGATGGAATCTGGGACTCCGTGAGACTTTGGTGATTATTCAGTTCATTGTATCGGTTGGGCTGATTACCGGTGCCATCATTGTGCAGAAACAACTTCTTTACCTCTCACAAAGACCGCTGGGTTTTGAGGCCGCCCAAAAACTGGTGATTCGCAATCCCTGGGACGATAAGATGGACGACCGTTTTGATGCGATGACTGCGGCATTAAAACAGATGCCTGAGGTGAAGGCGATCGCTGGTTCACATAACATTCCGGGACGTTTCGAAAATAACTATGCGCAATACAGCCTGAAGGGGATCGATCGCAAGACTAAAAGTGTGCAGGGAGCTCTCATCTCGGTGAGCAATAATTTCTTTTCCGCGATGGGTGCGGGAATAAGTCAGGGCGAAGGGTTCCCGGTTGAAATGAACAAACAGGAACTTGATAGTTTCCCTTGTTGCATTATCAATGAAACTTTAGCCTCAATGCTGGTGCAGTCCAATGATACAAATCTGGTAGGTATGTCGCTTGATGGTTTTTATGGCCCCCTCACCCAACGAAAGATCATTGGTATCGTATCCGACATCCATTTCAGGTCACTGCACGACAAGGTTGTGCCGACTGCCTTCATAGTGAGCAAGGCTGTCTATCCGAATTTTAATCTGAATCTGATTGTTGATATCAATTCCGGCAATATGTCTGAGATGGTTGGAAAGATTGAGTCGCTTTGGGAGGGGATTACACCTGACTGGCCTTTCGATTCTTTTTTCCTTGATCAGAGTTTCGATGCGCAGTACCGGGCCGATCAGAATCTCTCGGTCATCATCAAGGTCTTCACGATTGTAGCCTTATTCATTTCCCTGACAGGGCTGCTGGCGCTTGTTATGTATGTTACCCGGTCAAAACGTCGTGAACTTGGCATCAGAAAGACATTGGGTGCCTCGGAAGAGATGTTGATGCGTATGATGTCGTGGCGGTTTATCCGGCTGGTGCTCGTAGCCGACCTGTTGGTATTGCCCTTCATCATCTGGTTCGCTTCCGGGTGGCTTGAGGATTTTGCCTATCATACAAATGTTGGTTGGATTCTCCCCGTGCTGGTTGTTGTATTATCGGTGATCATCACCCTCGTTACCATACTCTGGCAAACACGTAAGGCTGTGTCGGCCAATCCGGTCGATGTGTTGAAAGCCGAATAGGTCCCGTTCTGTATTTCACCACATGGGCATAGAAGAGATTTGCTTGCCAAAAAAGGAGCAAAGCAATTTGTATAGCTTGCCCGACTCCCTGCCACTGGTTCAGTGATCTTGGTTTAATGGTTGCTCAAAGCGGTACATGAACCTGTTTTGGGTTGTCTGGGCGAGATCGTCTATCGATCCGGTAAAACCCAGATCGTGTAATGAAGTGATAAACTCGTCATGGTGTCGTCCCTGACGGTAGTCGGGTTCCCGTGCAGGATGTTTCAGGTACCATGCGATCGTGCCGCTACGCTCTGCTACGTTGATCACTGCGTGGTAAAACAGCCGATCGGAACCCTTGTACATCGAAGAGCCCACGATCTTCATCCCCTCTTTAGAAATGTCGCTGATTCCCCGTTGCGATAGTCCGGTTATGCCTAATTGGTTGAAGGTGTCGATGAGGACACCGTTGCACAGCACGAAAAAGTCGCGTGGTGAACGATACCGCCCGATAGCGTCGGTGCAGGCAACAACCAGCATGGAAGGGGTAAGCACTACTGCTTCACCACCCGAGGGCCGTTTGAGCAGCATGGCATCATCGGCTTCTATCCGCCCGGTATAAACCGATGATTCGGCATTGTTGCTGCGCCCAAGCACTACATATACCTGATCGGGCTGCCATGTCATGATTGCAGGGAATGAAGTTACTGACAGCAGTGCACTGTCGGGAAGGGTGTAAGTTTGTGGTACAACCATAACTTCAGGATTTATTAATAGAACAGCGAATATAGGGGATTGTTCCGGAATTGACGGCCGGGTGTTGATGCCCATTCCCGGTATATCCGCATTAGGTATTGTTAATTGATTTTGTTTATGGCTATTGGCTCTGGCTTCAGAAATCATGAAATTTTGAAATCCGGGGCCTCATCTTCTCCGAACTTTTTGCATTGGTTATTTAATACCATTGGCTTTTTTTCGCAAGAAAGCGATTTGATTCTGGTTTGGCACGATTTTTTAGGTTGGCAAAGCTTATGTTGAAAAGAGTAATCACCGGAACTCAAGAGAAGAACAACCAGAGGTAAACCATTACCGCACGTTTTACCTACGTTTTACCTACGCTTCACCTACGCTTCATCTACGGTCGAACGTATAAATTGGTGCAATTTTACATAGAAGCTTATTGGAGAATAGGATGGTTATGCATTCTGGTTACAGTAACTTTTTTTAATCAAAGATGGCTGCCTGTTTTTCGTATGCAAGAGGAAAGTGGTGAAGGTTCAGCCATCATTAAGGCCTGTTTACCTTCTCTGTGATTTTTTCAATTTCATAGTATTTTTATACATGGAAGTCTATTGTGTCTTTTTAGCGCGTGGTCTCTTGTGATGATGTAGTTTTGGCTTGACGATTATTATGATCTTCTATGTCGGCAGTTTGCGCCTTTGTCAGCGGCCTTTTTTTTGTTCCTGCATAGTCCCTGTCCATTAGAATGGGGTAGTCAATAGCGTTTTCTGAAGGGCTTTATTCTAATTAGTCAGTCAGTTTGTTAATGACGGAGGTATAACTTATGAGCGGCTTCAGGTGGTTAGTCATAAAAAAGACCATCACCAGAAGGTGATGGTCTTACAGTATAAACCCCTAAAATAGCGGAAACCCGCCATTCACTTACAGGTGGATAGGTTTATCCACCGCGCCGAAACCTACTTCCATGAACACCTCCGAGATGGTAGGATGGGCATGGATGGTTTTGGCAACATCATAGATTGTCGATTCGACCGACATAAAGGCGGCAGCTTCGGCTATCATATCGGTAGCATTAGCAGCGATGATCTGTACGCCAAGCACCTGTCCATATTTTTCTTCTGAGAGCATTCGCACGAAGCCGTCGGTATTCCCTTCGGCCATCGCTTTACCATTGGCAGATAAAGGAAATTCACTCACTTTATAGAGGATGCCATCCTCTTTAAGTTGAGCTTCGGTGCGACCAATCTGTGCGATTTCGGGATCGGAATACATGTTCATCGGGATCAGGCTCATGTCGAGTGGTTCGCGGATGCCCTTAATGTAGTTGATTACGTTTAGCCCCTGAGCCGAACCAACATGTGCGAACATACTCTGCCCGTTGACATCGCCAACAGCGAAAATACCATCCACACTGGTACGGAAATATTCGTCGGTAACGATAAAGCCCGATTCTTGTTTCAGTTCGACATCCAATGGAGGAATCACCCCTTTACGGCTTTTGCTGTTGATGATCATATCGCATTTCACCCTGTGTGAGCCAATGACGAGGTCTTCACCTTCAAACTTGCCTTTATCGGCTGCCTTATCGGCGTTAAAGATGACATTTATTTTGTCTTTCTTTAATTTATTAGTCATGTAGTTGGCCAGGTAGATGTCAGCTAGCGGCATAAACTGTTCACCCGGTACGGCCAGAGTTACATTACAATCGGCCAGCGCAAAGAACTGTGCCAGTTCAAGGGCTATAGAGCTTTCACCAACTACCACGATGTTTTTTGGTATTTCAGGAAGGGTGAAAAATTGGTTGAGTTCAACCACTTTGCCTGAAGTAAGGTTGGCTTTCAATGGTTCATGGTACGAACCGGTGGCAATAATTATGTTGTCGGTTTCGAGACTGCGGTGTTCTACCGTTACCGTGCGGGCTGAAGTAATCCTTGCCTCACCATGGATGACCTCTACGCCATTCTTTTTAAGAAGAAAGCTGACCCCGTTGGTGAGTCGTTTGACAACCGATTGTGCTCTGCTGGTGGCTTGTTTCCAGTTGAAAGCAAGCTTAGTGGTGTCGATGCCGTCTATTCCAAAAGTAGCAGCGTCCTGTTTAATACGTTTATAGAATTTGGCACTTTCAATAAGTGCCTTCGACGGAATACAGCCCCAGTTAAGGCACATACCGCCTACCATTGATTTCTCAATGAGCGCTACCCTGAGACCCAACTGTCCGGCACGGATCGCGGCTACATAACCGGCAGGTCCGGCGCCTATGATGATTACATCGTATTTCATTTTATTCAGATTAAAATCATTTTTCAAATTTAACACTATGCTTTTATACTTCTGTATGGCTGTCGGCTAACAGCTTTGGTATTGGCGCTTATTCCCGTCATTGGAGGTTGCCGGAAGCCAGAACCATCGCAGCCAGGCCAAAGCAGAAATTAAGAACATTTACATAATCAACGAGACAGGATCTTCCAGATAACCCATCACCCTATTGAGGAAGCGGGCTACTTCGCCGCCATCGACAATACGATGATCGACCGAAAGGGAGAGTGGTATCACGTTGCCTTTCACCATTTCGTCGTTCTTGATCCATGGCTTCTGAACCATGCGGCCTACACCCAGAATTGCGGCTTGCGGGTAGTTGATGACAGGTACTGCAAACTGTCCGCCAATGCTGCCATAGTTGGTGATGGTAAAAGTCCCGTCTTTCATATCATCGAGGGTTAGCTTGCGATTGCGTGCTTTCTCAGAAATTTCATTCAGCCGTGCCGCGATTTCGCCTACCGATAGTTTGTCCACATCACGGATTACCGGTACAACGAGGCCATCTTCTGTGTCGACAGCGATGCCCAGATTGTAGTACCGTTTGTAAATCATCCGGTTGTTGTCAATGTCCATTTGCGAATTGAGCGTCTTGTGATATTTGAGAGCCATGGCCACAGCTTTCAGTACGAATGGCAGGAAGCTCAGCTTGATGTTCTCTTTGGCAAGGACAGGTTTGAATTTTTCTCTTACACGGATCAGTTCAGCTACTTCCACTTCATCGAACACAGTCATGTGGGCGGCGTTGTGTTTTGATTGGATCATGTTTTTGGCAATGGTCTTGCGAATCTGGCTCAAGGGTTCGTATTCCATGCGGGGACTGGCATTGGTTGCTGCAACAGTAGCCTGGGGAGGTGGAGCTGTAGTCTGAGCCTTGCTGATGAACTTCTCGATGTCATGAGTGGTTACACGTCCGCCCTGGCCGGTACCGGTAACTTTGTTGATATCGACACTCAGATCGCGGGCCATTGCTCTGGCCACAGGTGTAGCGAGTGCTTTTTTATCCGGGCGGCCGTCTTTAATTCCGGTGGCCGGTTTGGTGTCCAGTCCCTCGTTGCTTGATGACAGATAGGCATTGTTGCCAGCCACCTCCATGGTGCCAACAACACCAGCACCTTCTTCGGCGATTGGCTCAGTTTTCAGGGCTTCTTCCTGCGCGGCAGCACCATTGATCCCTTCAATTTCGATTTCTACGAGAGGAGAACCCACATGGATGGTTTCACCAACTTTGCCATAAACGGCAACGATGGTTCCCGATTTGGGAGAAGGGATATCGGTGACCACTTTGTCGGTTTCCATGTTTACCAGCGGCTGGCCCGATTCAATTTTTTGCCCTTTCTGCACATACCATTCGGCAATGGTTCCTTCATCAAGACCCTCACCAATGTCGGGAAAGTTGAAAATGTATCTCATTTTATTTCGGATGTTTATTGCTTGTTCCGTAATCTTTTTCGTTTCTGTCGGACAAAACTTTCTAATGGTTTGCCCGGGTAAGGTGAAGCGCTGAAATTCTGTTGTTCAATCGACGGAATGATCGTTGATCCGATAGAATAAAAGTGCTTCTTTTCTTTAGAACTTCATTGATTTTTGAATCCCGTAATAGATTTTTTCGGGAGTAATGATGTAGTGGTGTTCACCACGCGGTAGCGGTACGATGGTATCGAATCCTGTAACGCGGACGACTGGTGCTTCCTGGCTGAGGAAGGCTTCCTCGTTGACGATGGCTGTCAACTCTGCACCCACACCAAAAGTGTTGGGCCCTTCGTGTACAACCACCATCCGGCCGGTTTTTTTAACCGATTCCACGATGGTTTGCTTGTCGAGCGGGTAGATGGTACGCAGGTCGATCAGTTCAACCGAGATACCGTCTTTCTTCGCCATGACAACTGCCTTTTGTGCCTCACGGATCATGGCACCGTAAGCGATAACTGTCACGTCAGTCCCCTCATTGAGTATTTTGGCCTTACCGATGGGAATGGAGTATTTTTCTTCGGGAACTTCCTGTTTGATGGCACGGTAGATACGTTTGGGTTCCATGAAAATAATAGTATCATCGCTTTCGATGGCTGAGATGAGTAGTCCTTTGGCGTCGTAAGGCGTGCTTGGGATTACCACTTTGAGTCCGGGAATATGTCCATACATGGCCTCCATGCTTTCAGAGTGATGTTCAAGGGCATTGATGCCTCCACCGTAGGGGAAACGGATTACCATGGGGGTTTTGTAGCGACCACGGCTGCGATTATGTATACGGGCAGCATGTGAAATAATCTGGTTCATGGCCGGGTATACAAATCCGCAGAACTGCATCTCAACGATGGGCCTGAGCCCATTCATCGCCATTCCGACAGCAGAGCCAACGATGGCTGATTCTGCCAAAGGACTGTCGAAAACGCGTTGTTCGCCATATTTCTTCTGAAGGCCTTCGGTAGCCCGGAATACGCCTCCCTCGACACCCACATCTTCACCAAAGGTAACGATCATGGGGTCTTCGGCCAGTTTTATATCAATGGCGTCGGTTATCGCCTGTACAATTGTCATTACTTTCATTTCAGTCCCTCCTTCCACTTCAGGAATTTTTCATGTTCAACTTTCTGTTCTTTCAGGTCGTCTGTTATGTCTGCATACATATATTTAAATACATCGTCAAGCGGGTACGCAGGATAGTTTTCAGCTTCCTCAAACTGGCGGTCTATTTCCTTCTTGTATTCAGCCAGCAGGGTTTCTTCCTGAGAAGCGTCCCAAAGTTTTTGAGCCACCATGTATTTCCTCAGTCGATCGAGGGGGTCGGTAATGCTCCATTGTTCCTCTTCCTCTTTCGTGCGGTATTTGGTGGGATCATCGCTGGTGGTATGGGCGCCGCGACGGTAGGTGAGGGCTTCGATGAGCACAGGGCCTTTCCCTTCCCGGGCATGCGCTTCGGCTTCACGAAGGGCACGTGTCATGGCAAACAGGTCGTTGCCGTCAACTTTGATGCAACTCATACCATATGCAATCCCTTTCACCGCAATGTTGATACTGCGGGTTTGTTTCTTAAATGGAACCGAAATAGCGAACTGGTTGTTCTGAACAATAAACACCACCGGTGCATTCCAGACAGTGGCGAAGTTGAGCGCTTCGTGGAAATCGCCAATAGAGGTGCCGCCGTCGCCTGTGATGGCATAGACTACGCTGTCTTCTTTTTTATAATTGATCGCGTAACCAATACCCGCGGCATGAATCAGTTGTGAGGCAATGGGTACCGAGATGGGTGTGATGTTTTTAGCGTTTTTAAATACGGTCCCGTCTTCATAGCCCATGAAGTAGAGGAACACCTCTTTCAGGGTGGCTCCTTTCGCGAGCCATGCACCCAGTTCACGGAAGGCGGGAACTAACCAGTCCTGATCGCGCATCACTTGCGCAAGGCCTCCTGAAATGGCTTCTTGTCCATAGTTTGGGGGGTAGGTAAACATGCGCCCCTGGCGTTGGTACGACACAGCCATCAGGTCGGCTTGTCGGGCAAAGAGCATGTCTTTAAAGGCTTTCTGAAGCCTTTCTTCGCTTATTTCAGGCATCCAGGCCGGGTTAATAATTTTCCCGTTGTTGTCCATTACCTGAAACAGCTTGTCGTCAAGCGGACTATATTCTTTGAACATTGTAATATAACGGATTTTTAGAATTAATCTTGATTTAAATTCCTTAAAATTTGATGATTGTACAACTGAATCAAGTCTTGTTTGGAATTCTTCTATATAAACAACCGGTTGTAATGAATGTTCACAGGTGTGGATAGAGAGTATCTACTGATTGCAGGATTGGCAACGCATGAATTGCTTCACATAATTGCCTTCGGTATGCTCTCTGTAAGTTTTTAAGATTTAAACAGTACTCTGGTTAACAGTCTGATTCAAAAGCCTGGTCGTTGGTTAAATTATATAGATTATTCTTTTGACGGCGATCATGATTGAGGCCAGGCTCCAATCACGGCCTCAATATGGCGCCCTCTAAACTTTTTTACTACTTTTGAGGCTTATCAGCAGTAATTTCTTATCCCCGATCTCAATGAAATGTCTCAATTTGAGGAATTGGCTTCTGATCACCAGTCTGATTAGTTTTGCCAGTGTCTATGGCCAGTGGGAAGAGTACACCTCTTCCGCGTATCGGCTGAAGGATACTCTGAACTTTAACCTGAAGGATTATATTAATCCTGAATACCATTACAGAGAACTAGAGGCTTTGTTTCATCTGACCGGCGAATTGTCAAGCTGGACTACAGATTCATATATTTACCTCAATAAGACAAACAGTTTTAACCTCAGCCCTGATATTTCCTTGTCGGCCAACTGCATTCACAACACCCTTCATCGGCAACAACAAACTTCATGGCAGTTACTTGGCGGTTTTAATGCAAGTAACCAGACCGTTGACCGTATTAACTATCTGACAACCATCAACTCGTTTTCGGGAGGTGGTAACCTGTATTTTAACAACGAAACCAGATTTTACAATGGTAAAAGATACCTTGGTGTCGGAATGGATGCATATCTTTCATATAACAAAGGATATTCAAAATCTGAAACGTCAGGATATACCTCTTCTTTCGTGGAAGAACGTTCTACTTCTGTCAATTTGTATGTTGAACCCACGATTACGGTAGGATGGGGGCGGATTGAAGAAACCTCCAATGCCTGGCTGACTGTTCATCTTTTGCGGGCATTACAGAAGAGTGGCCGTCTGGCAATTATTCCAACCGTTCGGGATGTCAAACAACTCGCCGATTTGGTAACACACCTGCGTAATAGCCGGTACTTTGATTATAGATTCAGGCTCATTGCCGATCTTACAGCACTTGATTCAGCCCTTCGGGCATCCGGGCTTACTAGTAAGGCTGATATAACCACTTTTTCGGCTATTAATGATGTCTGGATTTATAGCAACCGACCTGGCCGGCTAAGTGGAAACCGCTTGTATGCCGGAATTTCCCCGGGGATAGATTGGTCGCGTCTGGATTCAAAAATTACATCTCAGTTTATGAATCAAGATTCCTCTGTTAATAATTCAGTCGAGGAGGATAATTTTCAGCATTACGATTTTGTTGCCGGCTTAATATGTGAGAAACCCCTGAACATGGAGTGGCAGCAAAGCCTCTCAGTTAGTGCACGGGGAGGTTTGTGCACAACTCAGACTACTTACCTGTATGAAGCCGGGTTTTCACCGCATGCAGAGTTATTAGCCATATTTGGATATGGTTATTACCCGAATACAAGAACAAGCATTAAATTTTCTGCTACAGGTGGTATTGACTGGCAATCGGTGAAGACCGGCGAAGAACCACTTGTTTTTCTTAATGAAAAATATGAAATGGAAGAGTTGAACTGGAACCTGGGTGCCAACACTGTTTTTCAGTATTACCTTTCACCTTCGCTGCGACTCAATATGAATGCCAGTATCAGCTACGACACTAACCATTCAACGACCAATATGGAATATCTGGTTGAAGGATATCCCCCTACTACTAAAGACCAGACGATTAATGATAAAGCACTTCAGGTTAGCTGTTCTGCTTCAGTAGTTTACATGATCTGGTAAAAGTGCATAGCGATCAATACCCTTCTATTGCGAATCATGAATTTCGTTTATCATCAGGCAAAGTCTGCGTCTTGTTAAGATATTACCAGCAAAAATCCAGATGTAAGAAGGTTTCCTTGCACCTGACTTTATTCCTTCAGGTCGGCTTGAAATTTATAGCCAAGACGTTTGCCAGTTGTCATTTTCATACTTTCAATGGCAGATTGGATCATGGCGACATTAGCAATTTTCACATCGTCGAACGGGGGAACCAATAAGTCGAAGTTAATGGTATAGAGGATGGCCGACCTTATGATTTCTGTGGCTGATTCCCTGGTGATTTGGGCTTGTTCGAAATTGTTGTATAAGTAACCGATTTCACGTTTGCCTTCTATAAAATAGTGCTGGTCTTTGTTGATGAATAACCTGCCAATCATGTAGCCGAGGTCATTTTCACGGTTGTATTTGAAGGAATCGGCCAGAAAATTGTATATCTGAATGACCCCACAATAGGATCTTTCTTTGTTTTCGCGGATATAGCCAGTTTTCATGACCTCATGGTCGCGCGAGAATTCAAACACGTTGGTGTGCATGAGGAAAATAAGAATATCGCTGCCGAATTTCAGCTCAATCTGAAACTCTCCCTTATCGCGGTATTCAAAGGTTATTCGTTGTCCCACAACATCGGCTTCGTTCTGGTATTTATCGGTCAGTTCGCGGATAATCGATTTAAGTAACCGGAAGGTATTGTATGTGTTGTTGTACACTAACTGCTTCAGGAGCACTTTGTTTCTTAACTGGTCGAATAATTCGTTATCGGTGATGTTTTGTGCCATAGCCTGATTTTTTAAAATGCGAAGGTCGGAATATTTTGTTCAATATGGTGATTTACGACTCTGACAAATAAAATGGCATCCCGCAAAATCTGCTTTTCAAAATTTTGTTGGTTTATGGATTTATTAAACCGCCGAAGAATGGCCAATGCCCTACGTAGTTATGATTGTCAGCAGGGTCAGTGCCTACACCAGTGGAACTCCGGGATATAAAAATTTTTAATAACAAAACGACATCAGTGCTTATTCAAATGTGAAGCTCAATTGAAAAATCTTAGACGAAACTTTTTCGATGCTTTGGGTATAGAGGGTCTGATCGTGGTGCAGGAGGTCGCGGGTGCCGTATGCCATCGAAAGTTCGATCCCCATCTTGAAGTAGACGGTATAGAAATCGAAACCGACCCCCCCCATGAAATTGAGATCGCTTTGCTCTAGCTTGACTGTGATTTCCTGGTTTTCATCTTCGTTTTTGGCCTGAGATGAGAGGTCGATCTTATATGATACCCCTGCGAAGACATAAGTGCGGAAGTTGTGCACGCGGGCAGATTTGTACCTTATGTAGAGCGGAAAGTCGATGTTGGTGGTGGGGATGTTTTTCTGTACCTCACCAAAGAGTGTGTCACCACGTCGGTATTGTTCCAGGTAATAGGATATCTGACGCTCACCGAACTGTAGCCCGGGTAGAAAGCGCAGGTCGAAGTAGTCGCCCAGGCGCAAATTTCCCACTATACCAATGACAAAGCCAGGGATCGGTTTTGATTCAATACCCAGAACCCGGGCTGAATCGGCAAGCACATCTCCCAATTGCTCCCGTTGGTAAACTACATTCTGAAACCCTTCAGCCTGTTTTATGGTGAAAAACATTTGATTGCCTCCAAGGTAAAAGCCAAAGTGTTTCTTTGCCATGTCGAATTTAGGCAGATTAGGCACCTTGACAGCCATCTGTCCCATGAGTGATGATGCAAATAATAGCATCGACAGCAGGGTGATGATAAGAGGACGGTGAATGCCGGAGGTGGTTAAATGCATGAATTATGTTTCAGTTTTTGGGTTAACGTCCGGGATGGTCGTTTATTTTACCGGCGGTTTTTGGCCTTCGTAAAGTGTTGCGATTCCGAAGGTGAGCGGAGTAATGGTTACGGCATCGAAGCCTGCTTCACGAAGTAGCGATGCGAAGGCTTCTCCTTCGGGGAAAGCGAGGGCTGTTTCGGGCAGGTAGGTATATGCAGATGGGTGTCCGCTTATGATTCCTCCTGCCAGAGGCATTATACGACGCATATAGAATCTGGCCAGAGTTCCCATTACGCCGCGGGGTGAAGAGAATTCCAGCACGCTGATTCTACCGCCTGGACGGAGTATCCTGTTTATTCCTGTAAGTCCCTGTACTGTGTCTTCGAAGTTTCTCACCCCAAAGGCTACTGTTGCTGCATCGAAGGCGCCATCAGCGAAAGGTAGTCGGGCACTGTCGCCTTCTATGAGTGTGATACGTCTGGAGAGACCTGCCCGGGCCACTTTCTTATGGCCTATGGCGATCATTCCCGGGGAGATATCTGCCCCAGTTACCGAGGCTTCTGTGTTCTTTGCAATCATTAATGCCAGATCGGCAGTTCCAGTGGCCACGTCGATCACTTTTGACGGTTGCATCTGTGTCAGCCTGTGGGTAAGAAATTTTCTCCATCCCTGGTCAATTCCCAACGACAGAATATGGTTGAGAAGGTCATAGCGGGGGGCGATGGCGTCGAACATGGCTTTTATGCCATTCTTCTCTTTCGAGAAAGAGGAAGCTGGGGTGTTGTTGTTCATGCTTTCTCAGGCGAAAAGCCTGATTAATTCGTCGAGCAATCTGGATGATTTTACTGGCGCTACACCTATCTCTTCACAAACAATACCGCCTGCCAGATTAGCCATGGAAGCTGTACAGCCGGGGGGGCATCCTGCGGCCAGACATAAGGTAGCGACACTAATTACTGTATCACCTGCTCCTGAGACATCTGCAATCTTACGGTGATGGGCCTGAACGTGTCCCGATTCGATGTTGATGCCACTCTTGGAATGATAGTAAACGCCATCTTCTGAGAGGGTTACCATCACCTGCTCGGCATTCATCTCTTCCCGCAAACGAGCAACGGCTTCTTCGAGTTGAACGGAGTACCCTTTCGGCAGATGGGTTCCTGTTCCTTCCAGCAATTCTTTGAAATTGGGTTTGAACAACGTGACTCCTTTGTAGCTTCGGAATTGATTTCTCTTTGGGTCGACGGTAACGGGGATGCCCAACACGGTGGCTTTTCTGATCACCTCACCGATAAGGGTAGGGGTGAGCACCCCCTTGTCGTAGTCCTGGAAGATGATGGCATGAGGTTTCCCGGTCGTCAGCAAATGGCTGATGAGTTGAAGAAGCCGTGCTTCATCTTCTTCAATGAGGGGGTGTATTGCTTCTTCGTCAACTCGCAGCATTTGGACATTGTTCCCGATTATTCTGCTTTTGGTTGTCGTCTTGCGGTCATTGCTGCGGATAATACCATCACAGAAGATTGCTTCATCACAGAGGAGATGAATGAATTCATCACCACGAACATCCTCTCCGATTACAGAACAGAGTAACGGTGTAGCCCCCATCGACTTTATATTGAGGGCAACGTTGGCAGCACCTCCGAGACGGGAGGTTTTTTTACCAACCATGACAACAGGGACAGGCGCTTCCGGGGAAATCCTGTCGACCTGACCCCTGATATAGGCATCGATCATCACATCGCCTATAATGAGCACCCTGAGGTCTTTAAACCCGTCAAATAGCTTGTGATACCAATTTGCGTCGTATGTCATACGAAGATTTTTTTGGCAAAAGTACTTATTTATTCAAAGCTTTGGCGTTGGCTATAGCTTTGGCTATAGCACCCGATAGATTTCGGGAGCTATAGGTTTTAGCTTCTGAATAGTCTGAAATTCTTTTAACCGGTCCAGTCTGACGATTGATTATCGCAGCTTTGCCAGTGCTTTTGCTACTCTTTCTGCAGCTTCGGCCACCTTTTCAGTGGAGGTTGCATAGCTGAAGCGGATGCATTTGCCGTTACCAAAGGAACTGCCCGGAACCAGGGCAACGCAAGCCTCTTTTAGCAGGTACATGCATAGGGCATTGTCATCGGCAAGGATATCCCCATCGGCGGTCTTCTTGCCAAGATAATGGCTGATGTCGGGGAAGACGTAAAAGGCACCATCTGGCAGATCGACTTTCAATCCGGGGATTTGTCTTAGCAGTTTCACGAGCAGATTGCGGCGTTCGCGGAATATTTCAATCATCTGCTGCATTTCGGGTACATCTTTCGGCGCACGGTCCATGGCACAAATTGCGGCTCGCTGGGTGACTGAATTGGAGCCAGAGGTAATCTGCCCCTGAATTTTATTGATAGCTTGTGCAATCATGAGATTAGATGCTGAATAGCCGAGACGCCAACCAGTCATTGCATATCCCTTGGAAACCCCATTGATGATGATAACACGGTCGCGAATGGCTTCAAACTGCGCCAGACTTTCATGCTTTCCGTCGAAGATGATGTACTCATAGATCTCGTCGGCGATCACGAAGAGTTGTGGATTCTTTTCGATGACGACTGCCAGCGCTTTCAGTTCTTCATGGTCGTACACCGCCCCCGAAGGGTTGTTGGGCGAGTTGAACATCAGTAGCTTCGACTTAGGTGTAATGGCACGCTCCAGTTGCGTGGCGGTAATCTTGAACCTTGACCCGATACCTGCATCTACCAGCACCGAGACCCCTTCTGCCAGTTTCACCAACTCTGAATAAGAGACCCAGTAGGGGGTAGGCATAATGACTTCATCGCCCGGATTTACTAATGCCAGCACGGTGTTGGCGAGTGCCTGCTTGGCCCCTGTGCTGACTACGATCTGGTTGGGTTTAAATTCCAGATTATTGTCTCGGTGAAGTTTCCTGCAGATGGCTTCGCGGAGTTCCTGATAGCCATTCACCGGAGAGTAGTGGGTATAGTTCCCATCGAGCGCCAGCTTTGCTTCATCTTTAACAAATTCCGGTGTATTGAAGTCAGGCTCGCCAATACTGAGGTTGATGATGTCGAGTCCCTGACTGATTAGCTCACGGCTCAGGCGTGTCATGGCCAGTGTTGCTGATTCTGAAAGATTGTTAACCCTGTCGGACAAATAGTTCATAGTGGTGTTTTTATGGGGAAAGCCCGTTGGTGATTCGGTAACAAAGGTATGAAGAAGGTTTCAGTTGTAAAAGGGGTTGTTGAAAAAGAAAATATACTTGTTGTGAACCCGCTGAGACTGGTAAAATGATTTCCCGATTGGCTGATAACTATCTCGTTCGCTCGCGCGATTTATGGTGCAGGTTATACAGGTCGGCTTCCTGGGCGTTTATTTGTTCCGGTCAATTTTTCTTTTGCAGGTATGTGAGATTTGATTTTTTGATGATGAAGGTTGAAATTTTCTCTGGCAACAGGTTGCTTTATGCGACTATTATCAGGTAATTAGCTTATAGATTGTTAATTCTTATCAATCCAGGTTGGTTATTAACTCTTCTGGTGTCGGCTATTGATTTCGACCATCCTTGAAATTGGGGAATGGTATCTTTAAAGCTTATCCATTGTCGGTCAGGTCAATGCTTAGTAGGCCGGACGGGAAGTTGCCGGCACGGTTTGGTAGATTCCAATTCTGTTTGTACGTTTGTTGAAACGATTCGAAACATTGCTTCCGTGAAGATAAAAGTTGGATTTGGGTACGATGTACATCGGTTGGTTGAAGGTAACCTGCTGATGATAGGTGGGGTAGAGGTGCCTTCCACCCGTGGAGCCGAAGGTCACAGTGATGCCGATGTACTCGTTCATGCGATATGCGACGCATTGCTGGGTGCTGCCGGATTGCGCGATATCGGATTCCATTTTCCTGATACAAACCCCGGATACAAAGGGATCAGCAGTCTGGTGCTGCTTCATCGGGTGGTGGAACTGCTGGCCGAACATCAATGGTATATTTCCAACATCGACTGCACGGTCGTGCTTCAGTTTCCCAAAATCAGTCCCTACATTTATGACATGCAACAACATATCGCCCAGGCGGCAGGGGTGGCCGTCACGGATGTCTCGGTAAAGGCCACCACCACCGAAACCTTAGGGTTTACCGGTACGGGTGAAGGGATCGCTGCTTATGCGGTGGCACTTATCTCAAATGCTTGAGGTTGTTTAACGATGGCTTTCTGGATTAACCTTGACCTTGACTCCCGATAGCGAGGGAATTGGCGATGGTTAGTGCTATGACATTTCCAGACGGCATAGCCAAATAAAAACGTTTCTTCTCTAAATCAAAAATTGGGTGACTTACTCTGGGACTATTTTTGTGCTAATTCGGTATGCTTTTAAAAGAACATACAGCGGAAATCAGACGAAAATCAATCGTGAACTGACCCAAACTATACGCTTGACCTACGGTTGATCTACGGTTGATCTACGGTTGATCTACGGTCAATCTAAATAAATGATAGATCTTTCTCAGCCTTATAAAAGCCGGAATGCACTGCATCCGGCTTTTTAGTTATTATTTGATATTGTTTGGAATTTAAGAGTCGTGGACGATACAGTTATGGTAGCTTGCTGTAACGCCCCAAGTGAGCTTATTTATCAATAAACTCTCACAACCTGCCTCAAATACTTACTGAAGAAGTGATAAACCCAACCTACGTCGGTTCTGTTTTTTTTAACCCGATTTCTGATTCAGGTAAATCTAATAAAAGCCTTCCTGATAAAATAAGCTGATAGTCTTCGGGAATCCAATGATTTCAAGTTGTCATGGCTCATTTCGTTAACCGAAAAGTTAGAATTAGCCGATAACGGATAGTTTTTGTTTTTGTATTGTTGTGTGCTCATTTTCAATGTCTGATTCATTGTCAGCGCTTTTTTGCTGTTTTTGTTCAGAGGTAAGTTTAATTTATTTAAGTTTTTTTAACATTTTTTTTATTGCTTTATTTGAAAAAGCGGGTAATTTTGTTACCCGTTAAATGAGTAGTTTTTTTACTCATAAGTACTGTTGCGCTATTTGATATCCGGTTATTACTCCAGTCTATGCAAAGGCTGGTTAACAATCATTTAGAGATGGTTGTTGGCTGCCAGGGAGATGAAATCACGCGAAGTAGCAGCCTTTCGATGGTTGTTTAATGCTGAGGTGATGAAGTCTGCAACGTTGATACGGGAGCAGAATGACCGATACGAATAAACGGCATTTTTTCGATCAAGGTCTTTTTTGATGGGATATAAATTTAAAACAACCTGTTTGTAATATGCTCGATACGCTGATTACCTCAAAGACCCGTCTGAAGCTCTTGTTGCGGTTCTTCCTGAACAGCAACAGTGAAGCGCATCTCAGACTGCTCGCAGGTGAGCTTGGTGAATCATCCAATGCCATCAGGGTTGAACTGAACAGGTTTGAACATGCTGGACTGTTAACCTCCCGCAACGAAAGCAACCGCAGGGTTTTCAGAGCAAATACCTCTCATCCGCTCTTCCCCGACATCAACAGCATTATCCGTAAATATATTGGTATCGATCAGATACTTGATAAGGTGATTGCCGAAATTGGTGCCATCGAACGGGTCTACCTTTCGGGCTCTCTGGCTCAGGGGATCAATAACCCCATCATCGACCTGATCATCGTGGGTTGTTCTATTAATATGGAATTCCTTTCGAAGCTGGTTAGTAAAGCCAGTGGGTTGATTAACCGGCATATTAGCTATGTGGTGATGACTGCTGCCGAATATCAAAGTTCGTTTCCCGGTAATGCAATGCATCTTCTCATCTTCGGCGTTGAGCCAGTGAGTGATGCTGCAAATGGAGAATCGGGCTGACACAGGAGTGTTTTTTCGCGATCCTTCATTTTACTTGAACCCGCGATAGTTTTTTAACTGAATGGAGTTTTTAAAAGTTGACTGAATGATGAGTAATTTATGGCATGTTCTATATACAGCACCCCGCGCTGAAAAACGCGTCAATATCCAGTTGCTTGAGCTAGGTGTCGAGACTTACCTGCCTCTTTATCAAGCAACAAGACAATGGGTCGATCGAAAGAAACTAGTTGAGGTGCCATTGTTCAGTTCCTATATATTTGTTCGCCATACCGAGCGTGACTACTTTCGCATCGTTCAGACACAGGGAGTTGTTCGCTTTGTCTATTATTGCGGCAGACCTGCCGTAATCCGTGAGGAAGAGATCAACCGTATTCGCGAATTTCTTGTCCGTACTGATGGATACCGTACATGGCTTGAACCTGAAATGAGCGTTGAAATTATCAGAGGTCCCTTTTGTGGCGCTATTGGTCAGATCGAAAGGGTAGGGCGAAATAAACTTCGCCTGAGAATTAATGCTCTCGGTACTGTTGTATACGCTGAATTGGAACGCGAATCGGTACGTGTGCTCGAAATGGCTTAAATGCCAAAGGCTGATATGAATACACCTCAGCCTTCGTTGTTTGAATGCCAGTGAATGCTGTTCCCCTTCTCCCTTTCAAGCAAAGGAAAAAACAGGGAAAACCGGGATAGTATGAATTGGCGCTAAATAGTTGATAAGATGTAGGTTGCGTTGAATTTGATGTAACTGACCTGGCGAAGCTGTAAGTAGCCGGCAAGGATTTGACTCTTTAATCAGAGAGTATTTGTTCCTAAATTGAATTCCACCAGTTGCTAATTAATGATAGAAATGGTTATTGAATTTTATACGCCGGGGCATAAACCCTCACCCAGGGCAATTCGCCATCAAACCTTGTTATCCGTTGAAATAAATAAACTGTGGACTGATATACTGATCTTTCCATTCTGTACTCCAATCGAAAATCATATTGTATTATAAAAAGAACACCATGGAACATAGAATTTGCATGATTGGCCTCGGTTATGTGGGGCTGCCCCTCGCGGTTGAATTCGCGAAACACTACCCTGTTGTTGGATTCGATATCCACCAGGGACGTGTGGATGAATTGAATACTGGTCACGACTCAACACTGGAAGTTGATGATGAAAACCTGCGGTCGGTACTCACTATGCAACAACCTGTCGGCAAGGGGCTGTTCCTGACGACAAAGCTTGACGATATACGTGTATGCAACACCTATATTGTCACGGTGCCCACTCCTGTCGATAAAAACAACCGGCCTGACCTCACCCCGCTCATCAAGGCCTCAGAATCCATTGGCAGGGTGATCCATAAAGGCGACATCGTCATCTACGAATCGACCGTTTATCCCGGCTGCACCGAGGAGGACTGCCTGCCGGTAATCGAACGCGTATCGGGAATGAAGCTTAACGACGGCTTCTTCGCAGGCTACTCGCCTGAGCGTATTAATCCGGGCGACAAGGAACATACCGTTACCACCATCTTTAAGGTCACCTCAGGCTCTACTCCCGAGATTGCCGAGGTGGTCGACCAGCTCTACAAGCGTGTCATCAAAGCAGGAACGCATAAAGCGCCGAGTATCAAGGTGGCCGAATCGGCAAAAGTGATCGAGAATTCACAGCGTGACATCAATATCGCTTTTGTGAACGAACTCGCCCGCATCTGTGCCCACCTCAACATCGATACCCATGATGTACTCGAAGCCGCCGGCACCAAATGGAACTTTCTGAAGTTCTCGCCCGGACTGGTTGGTGGTCACTGTATAGGCGTCGACCCTTATTATATGGCACAGAGAGCTCAGGAGGCAGGTTATCACCCCGAGATTATCCTCGCCGGACGACGGATGAACGATGGAATGGGAGCATGGATTGCCTCACAGATTGTGAAGCTGATGATCAGGCGTGACCTGCCGGTCAACAACGCCCGCGCCCTCGTGCTGGGCATCACCTTCAAAGAAAACTGCCCCGACATCCGCAACACTAAGGTGGTCGATGTGGTGCATGAACTCGAAGCTTTCGGTGTCAGGGTAGATATATATGACCCATGGGCATTGCCTGCCCCGGTTATGCACGAATACAACCTAAAACTTGCCCCTTCCTTCAATCTGGCCGATTATGATGCCATTGTACTCGCTGTTTCACACAGAGAATTTAAAGACTTTGACCTCAGCGAACGAAAAGACGGCAGCGTGGTATACGACATCAAGAGCTTCTGGCCCAAAGAATCAGTTGATGGGAGGCTGTAGCTGTTAGCAGGAGGCTTTAACTTTGACCTTGGCATTGGCTTTAGCTTTGACTTAATTTTAACCCTGGCTTTAGCGATGGCTATTGGGATGCTGACACGAGATGATGGTAGCGCGATGTTTATAAGGAGATCAGGACAGTTAAAGACTTCTTCTCTGTGAAACTCTGTGTCCCCTCAGTATTTCTCTGTGTAATTTTACCGTGACCAGAATCTTTATAGATGGCTTTCAGGAGTCAAAGCTATACCCAACATCTTCTTCTTAACTCAAAACAACTTTTCTGTGAATACAACTTTCCGAGCATATTTAACTCCTAAGATAATCGCCGGCGGCATCTTTACCGATACCCGCGGGGCCATTTATCATGTAAATGATTTTCGGGTGGAGGACTTCTGCCGTTTCTACGTGATTGAACATGGCGAAACGGAGGTTCTCAGAGCCTGGCAGGGGCACAGGGGTGAGGTGAAAGCCTTTTATGTCGTGAAGGGGGCATTTACAGTGAATGCCGTCAGAATTGAAGACCCTGAGAATCCCGACCCCGATGCCGAACCGTGGGTATTCAGGCTGTCAGAAGAGGAGAGTAAGGTGCTGGTTCTTCCCGACAGATACGCCAATGGCTTTCAGGCTACACTACCCGGCTCAAAGATGATCGTGTTCTCGAATCTCAAGCTGGATGACTCAAACAGCGACATCATCCGCTTCCCGGCTGACTACTGGGTGTTCAGTAAATAGCAAGAAAAATAGCGTCCACAGTAGAGCGCGAAAGCAATTCGTCAAATTCGTTCAATTCGTGGATAAAAGAGATATCGTCCACGAATTACACGAATTCACACGAATCAGGACGAAGAAGAAATTAGTGGACAAGAAAAGCAGCGTCCACAGAAAAGCGCGAAAGCAATTCGTCAAATTCGTACAATTCGTGGATAAAGAGATATCG
>Ga0154517_119_pt1 | contig 73274 bp, 41 predicted proteins | sample RifGroE2_FD_115996 | JGI IMG/M metagenome (GOLD analysis project Ga0154517, IMG submission 115996) | Bacteroidetes bacterium GWE2_42_24
TGACAGACATAAATTTCTTTCTCTTCAGGCTTACTAAACTGTATGCTTAATATTACTCGCCCCCAGGTTTTGGTTGTGATCCATCAGTACTCATTTTCTAACGAATGTTTCAATACTTTGCTTTAGAGATGGCCTGTCGGTTGACGAAAACAAGACCCTGCACGTATGATTCTCCAACAGACTGAATATCTTTTCCAGATCACGAAACAATCCTTTATCACATATAACGTCAACATCATCAACAATGAAAATTCCGAATTGGCTGGCGGAGGTGTTACCAACACGAAGGTGAACCAATAACCTGTCAGGTGTTGTTACAATGATATTCGGCTCCTGTCGCAACCGCTCAGTACGATTTTTAAACAAGCGGGCATCGCTGGTCGGGTATAGCGGCAAGACCTTCAGCGGGTCATAAGAAGGCATCACGGCTAATGATGAGATGATTCGCTTCACTTCTCTTTCAGATTCTACCGCCATCACCATACACGAAGCGATGCTGCCTCCAGCCTTGCTCATCGTCCAGGCTGCCGCCAGCAGGGCCGCGGTTGTTTTTCCATGTCCTGAAGGGCAAACCACCACTAAATCATGTGCTTTTGCAATCGCGTTGAGAACATCATACTGAACGCTCCTCAAACCAACGATCCCGATAGCAGTCATCGCCTCCTGAAAATCAGTCCATAAGTCAGCTACAGGTTGATTGAATTGAAGAGTCATAGCGGTATTCAGGCAGAACCGACAGGGTGGCTATTTTTTTCATACAACAAAGAGAGACCATCAGCGATAAGCTTTGCCAGTGAAGGCTTCTCAATGGCAAGACTATTCAGTACCTTAAGTATTTCAGCCTGCACTTCATATGCTACATCGGCTACCAAGGCTGTTTCAAGCAAACCCACTGAGCACAACCAATCATCAGGGAAGCTGGTTTTAAGTGATCGCCAAAGGTCAGAAACCAATTCTTCGGTAGCTTTACCGCTCCGCAAAGTACGCATGCCTTCATAGATAGCATGGAGTTGTCTGGCTTCGGCAGTATATTGAATTTTATGAGTCTTCTCGGCAGGAACCGGGAAACTGAATTCATAAGCCTCCGGATCTGCCGGACCAGGAAAGGCGGAAACAATCAGATTACCGATAGCCATGTCATACATTCCCCAATCGGGATGAAAGAGTGTCTGTTCCTGATAAGTTACAAGGCAATCCGAGAAGGTGATCATCTGAAGTTTGCCATCATGATGAAGGATCCGTTCCACCTTGCCCTTTACAAAAATACCTGATTCAAATTCAATGGCAACTTGCTCCCCGGGCTCGGGAATCCTGCCGGAAAAGGGAGCCCCGTTATGCAATCCTGATGATTTTTCATTGATCTTCCATTTTCCGACCGGAGAACCAAACCCCAGGTTATGATACCGTTTAGAATGCCCTTCTAATTCTATTCCTTCAACCGACAGGCTCGTTGGCCCGGTTGTCCTGACGTAGACAGGCTGACCATCATGCCCTATCACACTGGTGAATATACCCGACACCTGCACTCCGCCTGCCCATTCGCATGTAGCTACATTTTCGGAGGCAATGGCCATTTCCACACCATAGAGCCCTCCCCTTCGCCAGGCCATCGTATCGGCAAATATCTCCAACACCTCAGTCAGGGTTGCGAAATCAGGGGTAACATACAATTGAGGCTGCGGCTCAGTAATATCGAATCCCTGCCAGGCAGCTGCAATGGAATAGGGAATCTTTTTGACCGTGGGCTGCAGACAGTAAAAACTTTCGGCGATTGAAGACAGCAGCCCTGCTCCATATATCTTTGGGCAATCAATGGCTCCAATGAGTCCGTATTCTACCGTCCACCAGTGAAGGTTTCGGAGCAGCGCCAGTTCTGATGCAGGATTACCTGCCTTTGCAAGCTTATCCATCTGTTCATTTGCCAGCCTGACTTGTTCAGGGTCAGAATAAGGATCTGCTTTCAGAATAGAGAGGTGCCTGATGGCTTCATAAATCCGGTTGTCGTTAACCGATGGAAAAGCCTTTCGCCCAATTTCTCCGAACCGCTTGAGGTAAGCAGCATATTCAGGATCGGCGATAATGGGCGCATGACCTGCTGCCTCATGAATGATGTCAGGGGCAGGCGTATAGCCAATCTGTCCGACCGGGCGAATATCGGCAGCAATAACCAGCACATTATAAGCCTGAAATTCCATAAAGGCAGATGGAGGAATAAAACCATCCACAGCTACTGCAGCCCAGCCAATTTCCTTCAGAATACGGTTCATGCCATACATATGAGGAATTTCGTTGATACTGATACCAGTTTTGCGAAGACCTTCGAGATAGCTTCCATGTGATTTTCCATCCAGAAAGTGAATATTCTGCCGCATGACATACCTCCACAGTTCATGATCCTGCGCAGTATATTCATGGTAAGGTTGTTCAACTACCAGGCTTAGCAGATGCTTCGGCAGCTTATGGAGTATTTCATTCATTTCCATAACAATGGTCAGATTTTGGTTTTAACACTATGGACTTATCATCAGCACAGTCAATGCACCGGGCAGGTCACCATCGTCAATTTTTAATCTTGCAAGTTTTTGAAGTGCTAAAGCACGTTCATCAGTCGTATCATTCTGTTTGAAGATGGCCACTACAGCATCTGAGAGTTGTGCTTCAGCCACCGCTGATTCTGAAGGCAGCGTTTTCAGATTACCTAATCGGCCGAGGTCATTACCTGTCAATATGTGGCTAAGCCTGACAAGCTCAGGGAGGCTGTCGATTCCAATACCGGGAGTGCTGAGAGGTTTTTCAACGGAGAAGACGGCATTACCCGAAGCCCTGCAATAAAAATCACCGCCAAGCCGGCCAACAAGATCAATTTTATGGGGGTCGATGTTTCCGTTTGAATCGAGTATGGATTCATCGATATGAATGGCCACAATCCTGCAGATCACAAGGTTTCCGGCTGCAGCCTGATCGCCGGTTTCAATAATCTGCAACACCCTGCATTCAAACTGAACAGGAGATTCAGCAACACGTAAAGGTTTCACCAACTCTGAAGGTTCCATTGTAAAACCTGCCTTCTCAAACTCATTGACTCCTTTCGGAAAATCAGAGCTTGCCAGGCTAATCTGCTGCACCATACCATAGGTTACTACATTAATAACTACCTCGTCGACCAGTTTCAGATTTTCATAGGTATGTTTGGTGGTATTATCACGCCCCTTTCGGGCAGGTGAGAAGATCAGAATGGGAGGATTTGATCCAAAGGCATTGAAGAAGCTGAAAGGCGAAAGATTTGGATTTCCGTCAGGATCAACAGTACTGGCAAGAGCAATCGGACGGGGTCCCACAGCTCCTGTAAGGATGTGTGCCATCTCAGGAATGGAAAGGTCGCCGGGACGCAGGTGAAGCCTTTTCATATTGTATTTCATTTGACAGGCAAAATCTTTGTAATCGCTTCACCGAAACCAATACGAACACCATCCTTCATGGCATAGCCTCTCAGAATGATGGTATCGTTGTCGTTTATAAAAGTGCGTTCAGTTCCATCAGTCATCTTCAACGGTTTTGTCCCTTTCCAGGCGAGTTCAAGCAATGAACCATAAGAACCGGGTACTGGTCCGCTAATGGTACCTGAACCATACAGGTCACCAACGTTAATATTACACCCGTTGACAGTCTGGTGGGCAAGTTGCTGTGCCATGTTCCAGTACATATACCGAAAATTGGAACGGCTGATGGTGGTCTCCTCTGACTGATCGGGCTTAAGTGCTACCTCAAGGTTGATATCATAGCTTTTCCTTCCGGCAAAGCGAAGATATGGTAATGGCATCGGTTCCTGCACTGGCCCGTCTGTCCTGAAGGGCTCCAGTGCATCGAGGGTAACGATCCATGGAGAGACAACAGAACCGAAATTTTTAGCCAGAAAAGGCCCCAAAGGAACATATTCCCAACGCTGAATGTCGCGTGCCGACAGGTCGTTGAACAACACCAGTCCAAAAATATGATCTTCAGCCTCATCAATAGTTATCGAGTCACCAAGACTGGTCTGCTTTCCGGTGACAAAAGCCATCTCCAATTCAAAATCAACCTGCCGGCTGGGGCCAAATACAGGGAATTCATCCTGATCGGTTTTGGTCTGCCCCTTAGGGCGGTGGATAGCTGTTCCGGACACCACGATTGAAGAACTCCGTCCGTGATAGCCCACCGGAATATGCCGCCAGTTAGGTAAAAGTGGATTGGCAGCATCACGAAACATAATCCCTACATTCGTAGCATGCTCAAGACTGGAATAAAAATCGGTATAGTCGCCAATCATAACCGGCAGCAACATTTCTACATCCCATGCATCTAACAACGCCTCACGTCTGAGAAGTATGTTGTCGCGCAGGGATGGATTGTCGTGTCTGAACAACCAGCTCAGGCGGTTTCTGACTGCCCGCCAGACAGGCTGACCCAACGCCATGAAGTCGTTAAGCACCGGCCTGTGAAAGACTTCAGGGTCAGCCCCTGTATCTTTCAGGTAATGATTCCTTGCCAAACTACACAGGTCGATGACTGTATCACCAATACGGGTAGCAACCACTGCACCAAATTCAGGATGACGAAACACCCCGAATGGAATATTCTGAATCGGGAAATCGCTGTGGTCTGGTGTTTCAATCCATGACTTTAAAGAACAATCGTTGGCCTCAATTATTACTGACATTTGTATTATTTTATAATGTACCTCTGCTTTGCTGTTCCAGTTCTATAGCTTCGAATAAGGCCCTGAAATTCCCCTTACCAAAGGACCTGGCTCCTTTACGCTGGATGATCTCATAAAACAGGGTGGGACGGTCTTCAACGGGCTTGGTAAAAATCTGCAGCAGGTACCCTTCATCGTCGCGGTCAACCAGAATGCCTAAGTCGCTAAGAGGTTTCAGCTCCTCATCTATCGATCCGACACGATCAGGTACTGTATCGTAATAGGCAGCAGGAACCTTTAAGAACTCAACGCCCCTGCTCTTTAGGGCTGTAACAGTTTCAATGATATTATCGGTTGCTAAAGCCGCATGCTGGACTCCAGGTGACCTGTAAAAGTCGAGATACTCTTCGATCTGTGATTTCTTTTTTCCTTCGGCCGGTTCATTCAGCGGGAATTTTATCTTCAGGTTACTGTTAGCCATCACTTTACTCATCAATGCGGTGTATTCTGTCGAGATGTCTTTGTCGTCAAACGACACAAGCTGTGTAAACCCCATCACCCGGGAATAAAATTCAGACCACACATTCATCTCATTCCAGCCTACATTGCCCACCATGTGATCAACGTATTTCAATCCAACAGAAGCAGGTTTGTACACGGGATCCCATTTAATGTATCCGGGCATAAATACACCATGGTAATTTTTACGTTCGACAAATAGATGTACTGTTTCGCCATAAGTATAGATGCCGGCAGTAATTACTACCCCATTCTGATCCTCATGAACCATTGGTTCCTGATACACTTTGGCGCCTCGTTTTGTGGTCTCTTCAAACGATTTTCGTGCATCATCCACCCAAAGGGCAATAACTTTAACACCATCGCCATGAAGCTTACAATGCGTTGCCACAGCAGATTCAGGAACAAGGGCAGAAGTAAAGACAAAAGTAATTTTGCCTTGTTTTAACACGTACGAAGCCTTGTCTTTTAATCCTGTTTCGAGTCCTGCATAGGCCAATGGCTGAAAGCCAAATGCTGTCTGGTAATAATGAGCTGCCTGTTTGGCATTCCCCACGTAGAATTCAACATAATCGGTACCATTGATTGGCAGAAAGTCTGCACCTGTTTCTTTTATATTCATTTCACTTATTTACAATTTTAATATTCATTGAATTTCTTTTTAAGGGTGTTAACACGTGCTGATATCCGTCAGTATTAAAACATCCTTCTTAAATTATGGATTTAAAGTATTTAATCTTCATGTTTTCAGGCCTATTGAAGCCAGGATCGGTAATAATCGGGGTTTTCAAGAGCCAGCGCCTGCCGGGTAATCTTTAAAGGGCTGAAGGTATCGACCATGACAGCAAGTTCCTTTGTCTCTATAGCCCCTATGCTTCGCTCCACAGCCCCGGGAGCAGGCCCATGGGGTATGCCTGTCGGGTGCAGTGTAATCATCCCCTTGCGGATGTTGTTGCGACTCATAAAGTCACCGTCCACATAATAGAGAACTTCATCCGAATCAACATTACTGTGGTTGTAAGGGGCAGGAATGCTATCAGGATGATAATCATACAACCGGGGGACGAAAGCACACATGACAAATGCGGGAGTCTCGAAGGTCTGATGAACGGGAGGCGGTTGATGTACACGACCAGTAATGGGCTCAAAATCATAAATAGAAAACGCAAACGGATAATGGTAACCATCCCAGCCAATCAGGTCAAAAGGATGCGTGGCAAAATGATAGGGCCAGATGGTATCATTGCGTTTGATTTTCACCAGAAAGTCACCTTTTTCATCGTTGGTAACCAGATGCCGGGGTTTGCGGATATCTCTTTCACAGAAAGGGGCATGTTCAAGCAATTGTCCGGCCTTGTTCAGGTATCGTCCGGGAAACCGAAGTGGAGTATTCGACTCTATAATAAACAACCTGTTGTCCTCACTATCAAACTGAATCTGGTAGGTTATACCCCGGGGAATCAGCAGATGATCTCCATAACCAAAGGGCAGGTCACCGTACATCGTCCTGAGAATTCCCTGCCCCCGATGGACAAACAGCATTTCATCAGCTCCTGAATTTTTGTAAAAATAACTGGTCATCGATTTACGCGGAGCTGCCAGACTGATGTACAGGTCATTATTAATCAGAACTGGAATACGGCTATCAAGGAAGTCGTCAACCGGGGGGACTTCAAAACCATTGAAACTCCGGTGCTGCATATTGGGGTCAACAGCCACCTCTGGCGCTACCGAATAGGGTTCATCGATGTGAAGCACCATTGTAGGCGGATAGCAATGATAAACCAAGGAATAGAGATCACTAAAGCCTTCGGTCGAAACCAGTTGCTCTGCATAAAGCGAACCGTCAGGCTTCCGGAAAACAGTGTGGCGCTTACGGGGGATCTGCCCCAACGTATGATAATGTGGCATCGGCTCGATTAGATTTAAGGTTCAGCAACATCTGTCAAAAAATAAGCAGACTTAATCAAGGAGGAAATCTGTTTCCAACTACCATTATAACAAATAAGCATAACATATTGTTCTTTTTATTTAGAAAGATTCAACATAAAGGTCGAAGCATCTTTACAGACTATTGTTTGTCTGTGATTTAAAACAATATGTTGTTTAATAACATAAAGAAAAGTCGTACACTTGGGAAATGCAAAACGCCGGACATAGGCCCGGCGTTTTAAAAATATAAGAGAAGGAAAATTTACTGAATGATCAGCTTCCAACCACTTGTCATACCATCTGTTTCAATTCTGAGGAAGTATGAGCCCTGGGGCAATCCTGTCAGATCGAACGGATAACTTACAAGTCCTTCGCAAGTCTCGGTAAGCAATATTTTTCCATTGACATCGAGAATCGTTATCACCATTGCTTCATCATGCTTCGTATCAAGGTTGATGGTAAACCTACCGGAAGTCGGATTTGGATACAGGCTCAATCCGAGGCTCTCGGGTTCGACGATAGCCACGAAGGCATCCTGAATCAACTGAACGGTAACCGGAGCCAAACCTACACCCGTAACTGTGATGTTGGCAGTACGAATTACATTTTGCGTGTTCTCTGTGTATTGGGCAAAAAGAGTTCCATTACCTGACCCAGCCGGAGTAACAGTACACCAAACGGCATCGCTTACTATTGTCCAGTTGGTATTGGAAGCAATATCAAACTGTGTCGAACCGGCCTGCCATGTAACATTCTGAACATTTGGCTGAACGGTCAGAAAAGCTTCAGAACCAGACTGAGTAACCGTAACGACTACCTGACTTACTCCACTGCCAAAAACTGTTATCTCGGCAACGCGTGGATCAAGAGAGGTATTTTCTGAATAGTCGGCAGTGATGGTTCCATCACCTGAGCCGCCCGTTGTCACGGTACACCAGGCAGCGTTGCAGGTGGTAGTCCATGATATATTTGAAACTACATCAAACAAGGCACTCCCGGCAGGAGCAGAAACGTTTTGATTTGAAGGAGTCACATTTAAAACAGGTGTCTGGCCGCCCTGTGTCACTGTCACTGTTATCGGGGTAATGCCGGCCACTGTAACGGTAATGCTTGCCACACGCGCATCAGTTGAAGTATTCTCGGTATAGTCAGCAGTAATGGTTCCATTCCCGGTGCCTGAACTTGTAATGCTGCACCAGGCTGCACTGCTTTCCGCAGTCCATGAAGAATTAGAGGAAACGCTGAAACTGGTTGAGCCTGCCGCTGCTGTTACATTCTGATTGGATGGAGTCACAGCCAGTGTAGCATTGGCTGCAGACTGGGTTACGGTAACAGCAACAGGCGTTAACCCTGCAGAAGATACCGTAATGGTAGCGATACGCTGTGAGGTATTCGGGTTTTCGGTAAAGTTGGCTTGTAGTGCACCACTACCCGTGCCAGAAGCAGTAACTGTACACCAGGAGGCATTGCTCGAAGCAGTCCAACTGGCATTGGTATTCACGCTGAAACTGGTAGCTCCGGCAATGGAGGGCACATTCTGATTAGCAGGGGTAACGCTAAGTGAAGGAACCGCAGCTGCCTGTGTAACTGTTACAACAACAGGCGTTAATCCGGCAACTGTAACGGTTACATTGGCCACCCGTTGTACGGTATTGGTATTCTCCAGATAATTGGCCATAACCGCGCCATTCCCGGTGCCTGAAGGTGTAACAGTACACCATGATTCGCTGCTGACGGCAGTCCAGTCAGCATTAGAAGTAACGTTAAAGCTGGTGGAGCCGGCAGGTGCTGTTACATTTTGATTTAACGGTGAAACTGTGAGTGTTGGTGTTACGCCACTCTGAGTAACTGTAACAATAATTGTAGGTGCGCCTGTTCCGGTGACCGTGATGCTGGCAACCCGTGTGCTTGCAGTTGCATTAGCGTCATAAGCAGCCACAGCGGTGCCATTGCCAGTTCCTGAAGGGGTAACAGTACACCAGGAGGCATTACTCGTGGCCAACCATGAAGTATTGGAAGTTACGGTAAAAGAAGTATTTCCGGCTGGTGAAGTAACATTTTGATTTATTGGAGTAACTGCCAGTGTATTGCTGCTCGTACCAGTAATCTGTACATTATCGATAGCCCAGTAATAAGCATAGGAACCGGTATAGTTCCACTTGAATTTGACCTGACTCTGTCCGGCTACGGCAGCAATCACCTGACTAAAGGAAGTGGGGTTCGATGTTGATGAGGATGTCCATGACTGGATAAGTGTCCAGGTGCTTCCTCCGTTAATACTGTAGTATAGTTTAGCCGATGAACCGGTGTAATGCTTGTAGTAATGCTGGAACTGAAGGGTGACATTTGTAAAAGCAGTAAGATCGAGTGTTGGGGATACCAGATCTGCATTCTGTGAATTGCCGCTGCCATAGGCGTCAGAGTTCAGATAGGCATAGTTCCCACTGAGTGACGGATTGGGGCTCTGTCCGGTGATGGTACCAAAAGCCCATACCTGCCCATTTCCCTGATTATCGACCTGAGACCAGCAGCCCGGAATAGTGGTACTGCTAAAAGTTTCATTAAAGGGAAGTGAATAGATGCCACAAAGGGTTGTAAAAGTCAGTTCCTGTCCATAATATGTTCCGCTTGAATTTGTTGCATAAGCTCTGATATAATAAGTTGTATTAGATGTCAGCCCAGAAATATTGCTGACAAAAACGCCCACACCTGAACCATCGGTTGTATGATTGCCTGAGACCATTGGATTGGTTGAAGTTGACCAGCAAACACCACGTGCCGAAACAGGGGAACCACCATCAGTGATTACATTTCCACCTGTGACGGCAGATATCAGTGTAACTCCTGTCGCTGCCGTTGTTGTAAGAGAAGCGGCCCCAGGGGTAAAGACCAGATCGGCTCCATTAGTTGTGCCATCGCTATTGACTGCCACAACTCGGTAATGGTAGGTGGTTCCCGCTACCAGACCTGACAGGTTGGCGCTGACGCTAACTGCTGCGCTTCCTGAACCGGCAGAAAGCGTCGATGTTGTATTTCCATAGGAAACAGTCGTTCCCCATTGAAAGTAATAGGTTGTAGAGAGTCCGTTCGGATTGACCGATCCATTAAGGGTAGCCGAATTAAGGGTGACAGCAGATGCTGCCAAAGTAGTCGCAATGGGGCTATTACCAATATTGAAGGAGGCGATACGGGTTTTCTTTCCGCCCTGGTAATACTCCTGAGTGTACCAGAATGTCTGGTCGTTTGCGGGATCTATACTCATCAGTGAATAGTCGCCCCAACGCTCAGCTGATGTCTGGGATGAAGTACCGGTGTGGATAATCTCTTCGGGAACATCCATTATTCCATTGCCGGCAGTGTAGCCTGCAGAGCTCTGCCCTGTGTACCGTATTCCGGGGTATACGGTACTACTTGAGATCGAGTAGCCCAGACCAATTTTTCCGCTGCCATTCATTGCAATACTACCCATCCACCTGCTATGAATATCGGGGGCATAGGTACCCTGCTGTCTGATTGTCCAGGTGGTACCTGTTTTCCGCAACTCATACCAGCGGACGCCTGCATGGTCGGTATTGTCAACATCAACTGTATGGCAACATACCAGTGTCTGATATGTTCCGAAGTTTCTGTATTGCGGGACATTCATGATGACCTGGGGAATTGCATCCACCTGCTGCGAAGTACCGGGTTGGGCGATATTAGTCCAATCATTACCAAAATTTGAATCAAAGGGCGAGACATTTAGTTGCTGTACCCTGTTAAAGGTCGAAGCAGAAGTATTGCTCCAGTTCACGGCTAGTTCATAGATCCATAGCTGGTCAGAACCACCGCCAATAGCATCGTCGTTGATAGTTATAAACATTCCAGGCGTCCCGGCTGGCGCAGCAACGCCGTCGTTGTCAACCGGCGGTACACACATAAAGCCATCTATGGTGGTAGGTCTCCATGGATTATTGAATCCAACCATCTGAGGGCTTGCACCACCGGCCAGCATCACCGAACGCTGAAAAACATAGATATCGTTCCCTGAACTATTATTGGTTCCCATATAATAGCCATCCTGCCAGACACCAAATTTCATATAGTCGGGCATATCAGCCACATCAAAAGAGTATTTATTCCAGGTTCCCGTAGGGTCATTGGTCGTAGAAACTGCAACCAACATATAATCATTCGATCCTGAAATAGAGAATTCTGCTGCCAGCCACCTGTCGGCCTGCTCATCATATAGTACAATTGGGTCACCATCATTATAACTAGCACCGGTTACACCACTGAAAAGGGTGTTCATGTTGGTTGGCCCGGCAAGCAGGGCACCGGTCTTACTATAAATAGCGTAAGTGCAATTTACGGTTTGCATATAATGGTTGGGGCCTGCTGTTCCATTGCAGTCGGAGGGAAAATAAGGAGAGCTCTGCCCGGCAATGTTAACAATAGGAGCTTTGGGAGCCGTCCTGGTTCCCATCACCTCCTGTCTCACCGCATCTGGCCCTTTAGGAAGGGCAGTTGCAGCAAAAGGATACTGGCGGTTTCTTATTTTTTTATTGAGCCTCTTTTTAGCAGCTTTAGCTTCATTAGCCTTCATCTCATCGGCTGTCAGCGGAGGAAGGTCACGCAACGCTGGTGTAGTTCCAAGGTAGGTACCTGTCCCTATCAGAGAGGGAGCAATCGATTCATTTTGTCCTCTGGCAAAACCAAGAAAACTTAAAAAGAGAATAGCAAAAACGGTTAAGCGTTGTTTCATAAAGGAAAATTGGCGTAAAATTATTATAAACAGGCAGCAAATATACAGGATATAAGAATGACAGGAAGAGACTGATATTACAAATATAAAAGTTTATCAGTCCTATCCTGTTATTAATAAATAATACTGATTAAAAGTATTATCAGGCTTTAATGATTTCACCTGCCAGAGCAAGCGCTTTATCAATACCACCGGCATCAGAGCCGCCAGCAGTTGCAAAGTTAGGTTGTCCACCTCCTCCGCCTCGGATCTCTTTGGCGAGATTTCGAATAATCTGACCAGCATTAAGGTTACCCTCCTTCACCAGCTCATCAGCTATCATCAGGGTAAGACCGGGTTTTCCGTCGGCTACATAAGCCAGCAGTACAAAGAGCTTTTCGGTGTCCTGTTTAAGCGCAAACACTAAATCGCGGACTGTTGCAGCGTCAGCGTCAACCTTACAGGCCAGAAAATTGATTCCGTTAACGATTCGTACGGCCTTCTTAAGTTCTGACTTTATTGCCAACACCTTCTGCCGACGAAGCTCCTCCAGCTCTTTATTAAGCTTTTGGTTTTCCTCCAACAGATTGTTAACTCCCCTGATTACATCAGCCGGATTCTTTACCAACACTTTAATCTGTTCTATTAACCCAAGATTGCGATTGAAGTAGTCAAGCGCGACCCTGGCGGTGATCCCCTCAATACGACGGACGCCGGCGGCAACAGCACTCTCTGAAACAATTTTAAACAATCCGATCTGACCTGTAAACGGCACATGGGTTCCGCCACACAATTCAATCGAATACTGCGGATCGAAGGAGATGACGCGAACCTGGTCACCATATTTCTCTCCAAACAGTGCCATTGCACCCATCTGCCGGGCTTTCTCAATTTCAAGGTTGCGATGTTCGGTGCGTTGAATGTTTGCCCTGATTTTCCCGTTGACAATATCTTCAACCTTTACGATCTCCTCATCAGTAAGTTTGGCAAAATGGGCAAAATCAAAACGAAACCTTTCAGGATCAACCAGCGACCCTTTCTGCTCGACATGGGTCCCAAGCACCTGACGAAGGGCAGCATGCAAGAGGTGGGTAGCGCTGTGATTATTAGTTGTGGCCGTACGTTTGGTTTCATCAACAAGGACTTTAAAACTGCCAGTAAGGTCAGCGGGCAGCTTTGAAGTGATGTGTACGATCAGGTTGTTTTCCTTCACTGTATTCTCGACCTCAAAGGTTTCCTCCCCACAGGTTAGCCAACCGGTATCGCCTGTCTGCCCACCCGATTCGGCATAAAAGGGTGTTTCACTCAACACCAGTTGAAAATATGTACGTTTTGGGGTCTTTACGCGGCGGTATTTTACCAGTTCGGTTTCGGCCACCAGGGTATCATAACCCACAAAAATTGTTTCATGCTCAGAATCAGCAACCATAACCCAGTCGTCGGTGTCCTTTAAAGCGGCCTGACGTGAACGCACTTTCTGTGCATTAAGGTATTCCATAAAGCCCGCCATGTCAACCTCTTTACCCTGTTCTCTGGCCATCAGTTGCGTCAGGTCGACAGGAAAACCGAACGTATCGAATAGTTCAAAGGCAAACTGTCCGTCTATAAGCTCATTATTATTTGATTCGGCCATGTATTGTCCGAAACGATGAATACCATGCGCCAGTGTCCTGAGGAAATTTGTCTCTTCTTCAGTGATAACCCTGGTGATCAATTCCTTCTGAGAAACAAGTTCAGGGAAGAAGGGACCCATCTGATCGACAAGTGTTGGAATAAGCTTATTGATAAAAGGATCGCGAAGATTGAGAAAGGTAAATCCATAGCGAACGGCACGACGTAGAATCCGTCGGATTACATAACCGGCCTTGACATTTGATGGCAATTGTCCATCGGCGATGGCAAAGGCCAGTGTACGGCAGTGGTCCGCGATAACCCGCATGGCCACATCGGCCGCTTCTTCCTGACCATAAGTCAGTCCGGCGATCCCGGCAATCTCTTGGAGCAAGGGCTGAAAAACATCAGTATCATAATTTGATCTTTTCTTCTGAAGAGCCATGCAAAGCCTTTCAAAACCCATCCCCGTGTCAACATGTCGGGCTGGCAGCGGGCGCAATGAACCGTCGGCCATACGGTTAAACTGAATAAATACTAAATTCCAGATTTCAACCACTTGAGGATGGCCTGCATTCACCAGATCACGACCCGGAAGGGCAGCAATCTCTGCATCAGTACGCAGGTCTATGTGGATTTCTGAACAGGGACCACAAGGACCCGTATCGCCCATTTCCCAGAAATTATCTTTTTTCGAACCATAAAGTATCCTGTCAACTGCAATGTGAGTACCCCAATAATCGCGGGCTTCGTTATCGGGCTCCATGGCCTCGGCCTCGTCGCCTCCGAAAACTGTGACATAAAGTTTGGCTTTATCAAGCTTGTACACATCAGTCAATAGTTCCCATGCCCATTCGATGGCCTCCTTCTTAAAATAGTCACCAAATGACCAGTTACCAAGCATTTCGAACATTGTATGATGGTAAGTATCATGTCCCACTTCCTCGAGGTCGTTGTGCTTGCCCGACACGCGAAGACACTTCTGGGTATCTGCCACACGATAAAATTTGGCTGGCACATTACCAAGAAAGATATCTTTAAACTGGTTCATTCCAGCATTGGTGAACATCAGCGTAGGGTCGTTTTTAATCACCATGGGAGCCGATGGCACGATCTGGTGTTCTTTCGAATTGAAGAAATCGAGAAAGGTCTGACGAATTTGGGCAGATTTCATAGGAGCTATAAAATAATATCGGTATAGTATCAGTTAAGGTATATCGGTGTAAACCTTCGAAGAGGTCGACCCCTATATTGCATAAAGTTTGCAAAGTTAGCGGATTTCGTTAATTTTGCATCTATGTCAGGGTGGATTCTGGTTGAGATTAACCCGTAATTCCTATTAGATTGAAATTATCTAAATGGCTAAGAAAGTAAAATATCACTTTAATCCCATCTCACTCACATACGAGTTAATTCACATCCGCTTCTGGGATCGACTGAAGAAGATGTTAGGATTTATCACATCGGGAATGGTTTTTTCGGCCGTTGCAGTTACTGTTATGTTCTATTTTTTCCCGTCACCGCGGGAGAAAGGTCTCAAACGTGAAATTGAACAATACAAGCTCCAGTACGAAATACTGAATGATCGGATGAACAGAGTTCAAAGAGTAATAGCAGATCTTGAACAACGTGATGACAACATATACCGGCAGATTTTTGAATCAGAACCTATCCCCTCCTCCATCAGAAAAGCCGGTATTGGTGGTGTCGACCGTTACGAAGCACTCGAAGGTTACAACAATTCAGAAGTTTTAATCGAGACTACGCGCAAACTAGATCAAATCACCGGGCAACTCTATGTTCAATCGAAGTCGTTCGACGAACTTTTCAAACTGGCCAAGTCAAAGGATGAACTCCTGAGAAGTATGCCTGCCATTCAACCCATTTCGAAAAAAGACCTGAAATTTATCGGTTCTTTCTTCGGTTATCGGATACACCCCATATACAAAGTTAAAAAATTCCACGAAGGGCTTGATTTCGTTGCCTCAATTGGGGCCAGGGTCTATGCTACCGGCGATGGGGTGGTAACTCATGCAGCCAGAAACATCGCGGATGGATATGGCAATAAAATCATCATCAACCATGGCTTCGGCTACCAGACAGTATACGCCCACCTCAGCGGGTTTAAGGTGCGTGAAGGACAAAAAGTAAAACGAGGAGACCTCATCGGCCTTGTAGGCAATACCGGCCTTTCAAGTGGCCCGCACCTGCATTACGAAGTACTCCGTAACAATGTGCAGGTGAACCCCGTTTTCTACTTCTTCAGCGACATGGAACCCCAGAAATTCCTCGAACTTGTTGAACAGTCACCAAACTATAACAAAGACGAATAACCCCAGCTTCACCATGCTTTTCAAACCAGGCGAAAACGAACGTTTATACTACACGGTAACTGAAGTTGCCGAATTGCTTGATGTGAATGCTTCACTCTTACGCTTTTGGGAAAAAGAATTCGACATCATCAAACCCAAACGCAACAAAAAAGGTACCCGCTTCTATACAGCTGCCGACATCGAGAAAATCCGAATGATCTACAAACTGGTAAAAGACCAGGGGTTTACTCTTCAGGGAGCGCGCGAGAAAATGAAAGCCAAACAAAACCATCAGGTCGACAACAATGCAGAAGTGCTCTCGAAATTGAGATATGTGCGGGAAGTTCTGGTCAAAATTGGTGAATCGATTTAAGCCTGTATATGGGAAATTTCCATTTAACAGCTTTATCAACCTGCTTCCCCAGGTTCTGATATTTTCGCGAACTCAGACCTCCTGACCTGGCGAAGAATCAATTGTCGCGGTTTTATAAATAGCCTGAGGTTAGTGCCTTGGATTTCAGTTTAGACGACCACAGGTTACATGAATTACTCGAATTACCGCGTAAAACAATTCGTGAAATTCGTGGATAAAAAAGAAACGTCCACGTATTGAATGTATTACTCGAATTTGCACGTAAAACAATTCGTTAAATTCGTTAAATTCGTGGATTAGAAAGCAGCGTCCATGTATTACTCGAATTACCGCGTAAAACAATTCGTTAAATTCGTGGATTAGAAAGCAGCGTCCATGTATTACTCGAATTACCGCGTAAAACAATTCGTGAAATTCGTGAAATTCGTGGATAAAAAGAAACGTTCACGTATTGAATGTATTACTCGAATTTGCACGTAAAACAATTCGTGAAATTCGTGAAATTCGTGGATAAAAAGAAACGTTCACGTATTGAATGTATTACTCGAATTTGCACGTAAAACAATTCGTGGATAAAAGAAGCGTCCGCGAATTACGCGATTTTCACACCCGATTTCGCCCTCTTTTAAAAAATTTTTCAACTTTTTTTAAAAATTTTTATGTGAATATAATCACATAAGTCAATTTTTCAAACAATTGATTACATGTTATTTACAATTCCATTTTATCCCATAGTCGCCTCAAAGTCATACCAAAGTTAGGCCAAAGTTATGTTTTTCTTATGAATCGCCTATTGCTGTAGTAATTATGGAGTATATTTTATATGAAGAAATCATAACTATATAGATTTTTTGGCACGATTTTAGTAGATGCCATTTTAGAGCCACATTTTTCTGACGAATGATCGGAGCGGAACCCCAGCCGGTCAGCAGTGATATCGCTAACGATTTAACAACAGACATGGCATTCTGCACCACAACAGCACTGAAAGCCACCCCATACCATCACTTGCGTTCGTGCGGGAACGGCATGAAGGTTCTAAACGCGTATTTACCCGTGGTAGCATATCCTTAAGAAGAGATCAGAAGAACTTAATATTCAGCAATATATACAGTCAGAAGAATCTCACACCGATTCTCCGGGGGAACCAAAGCCAATGTTGCACAGAGAAGAAACACCTGACTCCGTGGTTCCCCGTGTAACTATCACGCAACCGATATCCCGCGCCAGCAAGTTAAGACAATGTCTCCGTATCCGCCCCGCTAACTCCATATTTACCAATAGACCCGACCGCTCTGCTTTTATCTGAAAAAATCTGATGAAAAATTTGAGAAAATTAACTTCACAAAAGACAGTTTTTACGGCGAGCGGAATTCCGTAATTAAGCCGACAAACGCATGATATATTAAATTACAAGTCCTAAGTAAATAATGAACACAAAAAATGCTGTATCAGCCTCCTCCATATAATGAATACTTTTTACAACGGATCAAGGTCATTTGTTTAAACAAAAAAAAAATCACTGAAACTGTTTGCTTATCTGCTGGTATCTTGTAATTTTGTTTCGTGCTTTAGTGTAAGATGATATGTACAGAAATTTAACATGTTTTCTCCAATATGTTCCTTTTTTAACTTTATTAATCAGCTTATAAGAATAACTCCAAAAAACACTTAATTCAATCATCATGAAACATAATTTTAATGCAGGACCTTCGATTCTGCCAAGGATTGCCATCGAAAACACAGCCAAAGCTATTCTCGACCTGAATGGTATTGGTTTAAGCCTACTCGAAATCTCTCACCGCAGTAAAGATTTTCAGGCTGTTATTGACGAAGCAGTAGCCCTGTTTAAAGAAGTTCTGGGTATCCCCGAAGGATATCAGGTTCTTTTTCTTGGTGGAGGAGCCTCAATGCAGTTCTGTATGCTTCCCTACAACCTGTTGGGCAAAAAAGCTGCCTACTTAGAAACAGGCGTGTGGGCCAAGAAAGCTCAGAAAGAAGCCAAGTTGTTTGGAGAAGTGGTTACCGTAGCTTCCTCAGCCGATAAGAATTACAGTTACATCCCCAAAGGATTCACCATTCCTTCCGATGCTGACTACTTCCACATCACGACCAACAATACCATTTACGGTACCGAAATCCACACCGATATGGACTGCCCCGTGAATCTTATAGCCGATATGTCATCAGATATACTGAGCCGTCCGGTTGACGTATCGAAATATGCCATGATTTATGGTGGTGCCCAGAAGAACCTCGGCCCGGCCGGTGTTACTTTTGTCATTGTACGTGAAGACATCCTCGGCAAGGTTGAACGCGCCATCCCGACGATGCTCGACTATCGTACCCATATCAAAGAGGGTTCGATGTTCAACACTCCTCCTGTACTTCCTATTTTCACCCTCAACGAAACGCTGAAATGGCTCAAGGCACTTGGCGGTGTAAAAAAGATGTATGAAATGAATAAGGCGAAAGCCAATCTGCTATACAATGCCATCGACAACAGTAAAATGTTCGTGGGGACTGCCGAAAAAGACAGTCGTTCACTGATGAACATTTGCTTCGTAATGAAGGATGCATACAAAGATAAAGAAGAAGCATTCATGGAATTCGCCAAGAAACGCGGAATGGTAGGCATCAAGGGACACCGTTCAGTTGGTGGTTTCCGGGCCTCTACCTACAATGCCCTTCCCATCGAAAGCGTTAAAGCGCTGGTGGACTGTATGGCCGATTTCGAAAAAGAGAACGCCTGATCATTCGTTTGATCATAATTAAAGAGGAGGAACTTCGGTTCCTCCTTTTTGCATTTAAACGGAGTTTCACCTGTTTCGATTCAGTTCAAATGATTACTTTTGCACGAAGCCAAGCCGAAAAGCAATGTCCATACAAGTCAATAAACTAAAGAAGGAACCTGAGGTTACACCGGAACCGGAACCGAAGGAGAAAAGTCCGAAGAAAAAGCCGGAAAAAAAGCAGGCCAAGAGTAGCGAAGGTTTTAAACTTTCACAACGGCAACGCACCATCATAGGCGCTTTTGTGCTCCTTTTGGCGGTCTATCTGATGCTGGCACAGATTTCTTATATCTTTACCTGGGATAGCGACTACGACCAGATTGATTCAGTCTCCCTGTCTCAAATCCTGAGCGGAGCAACCCCAATTGAAAACATGACAGGGGCTCTCGGTGCCATGCTCGCTCACATGCTGGTTTATAAAGGTTTTGGCATCTCCTCTATTGCGCTCACATTACTCTTGTTTTCAGGAGGGATACGCATTCTCAGCAAATCGATTCAACTCCCTTATTATAAAATCTTTCGCTGGTCGTTTTATTTTCTGATATGGACATCAACTACCCTTGGCCTCATCACTTCAGAGGCTTCTGGTAACTGGAGTGTCGCCGGAGGAAGTTTCGGTCGGTATGTATCCGATTACCTTGCCAATGTGATGGGGCTTCCGGGAGAAGGGTTCCTGCTGCTTTTCCTGCTGTTTGCCTTCACTACGATCACATGGAACATCCCCTACATCTGGATTAAGCCCAGATGGGACCGTTACCTCCTAACGAGGGAAAAGGCAGCCGAAGCCCGTAAGCTCGCTACAGAGCGCTTAAAAGAACAACCTGATCCCGATATTTATAATACTGCACAATATGCAATCGACGAGGAGGAGAAAGACTTTCACCATATTAAAAAGGAAAATTCTGGTGAGGAACCATATATCAATAGAAGAACAAAAAAACAACCAGAATCCTCTGAACTTGAACTTGAAGTAATCTATCGTAACAAACAGGATGAGAATACAGAACAGGATGACGGGCTGCCTGAGGAGGAATCCGCTGAACCAATCAAATCAAAGACGATATCCGAGATAGAGTTTACTGTTGAAACCCCGCCAGTTAGTGCAATTCAGATTTTAGAATCTGAAGTACCCACTGAATCTGACGATCAGAACACAGGGCATCAGGGACTTGATGTTCCCTACGACCCTACCCTTGACTTACCCGAATTTCGCACTCCTGAGTTAGAATTGTTGCAGAACTATGGTAGCGATACAGTTCCGGTGCAGAAAGATGAACTTGAAACAAACAAGAAAAGAATAGTAGAAACCCTTGCAAACTATCAGATCAGCATCTCAAAGATCAAGGCGACAATCGGGCCAACTGTTACGCTTTACGAAATAATTCCAGCGCCAGGTGTCCGCATCTCCCGGATCAAAAACCTCGAAGACGACATCGCCTTAAGTCTATCGGCTCTAGGCATCCGTATCATTGCCCCTATCCCTGGAAAGGGGACAATTGGCATAGAAGTCCCAAATCAAAATCCTGAAATCGTTTCAATGCGATCGATGCTCGCTTCCGATAAATTTCAGCAGTCGAAATTCGACCTTCCCATTGCTATAGGTAAAACCATCAGCAACGAGCCCTATATTGCCGATTTGGCAAAGATGCCTCACCTGCTGATGGCAGGTGCAACAGGACAGGGTAAATCGGTTGGACTGAATGCCATCATTGCCTCTTTGCTATACAAGAAGCATCCATCACAACTCAAATTCGTGATGGTTGACCCCAAGAAGGTAGAACTCACCCTTTTCAGTAAGATTGAACGCCATTACCTGGCCAAACTCCCCGATTCAGAAGAAGCAATAATCACGGACACCCGGCAGGTCGTTCGCACCCTTAACAGCCTGAGTATAGAGATGGACAATCGCTACGAACTTTTAAAGGATGCCCAGGTTCGCAACATCAAGGAATATAATACCAAATTCATAGCAAGGCGTCTCAGCCCGCTTCATGGTCACCGTTACTTACCTTATATTGTGCTGGTTGTTGACGAATTTGCCGATCTCATCATGACCGCCGGTCGTGAAATCGAGATGCCCATCGCACGATTGGCGCAGCTTGCCCGTGCAATCGGAATCCATCTGATCATCGCCACCCAGCGACCTTCGGTCAACATAATCACAGGAACCATAAAAGCCAACTTCCCTGCAAGGGTTGCCTTCAGGGTAAGCAGTAAAATTGACTCCCGCACCATCCTCGACGCCTCAGGTGCAGAACAACTGATCGGAAGGGGCGACATGCTTCTTTCAGCCGGTTCAGACCTGATCAGGTTGCAATGTGCCTTTATCGATACCCCTGAGATAGAAACAATGACGGAATTCATAGGTAGTCAACGTGGTTATCCGGAAGCCTTTCAGTTACCAGCGGTGGCTGATGAGACCGAAAGCCCCGATGCCTCTGACATCGATCCCTCAGAACGGGATGAATTGTTTGAAGAGGCCGCCCGTGTTATTGTAATGACACAACAGGGAAGCACATCCCTCATCCAGCGAAAACTCAAGCTTGGATACAACAGGGCAGGCCGTATTATCGACCAACTAGAGGCAGCAGGTATCGTTGGTCCATTCGAGGGATCAAAGGCCCGTGAAGTAAAAGTTCCCAACGAAGAAGCTTTGGAACAATATTTGAGACAACTAAGCCGCGATATTAAATAATTAATCATTCAACATCATGGGCTCGTCGCCGCCCGACAACTTTTTACCATGAAGTACAGTATTTTAAGAACTCTATCTCTGGTCATCCTCTCCCTTACAGTGGTTCTTCCACTCATCGCACAAAATCAGGACAGCAAAGCCTCTTCGGCAATTGCCGGTCTCGCCTCAGACATCAGAGGCTGCAAAAACATGCGGATTGAATTTGTGTATAAAATGGACAACGAATCGTCTAAAATCCATGAAAGCAAACAGGGGACACTCCTGGTACAGGGTGAAAAGTACCGCCTGAACATCGAAGGACAGATGATTATCAACGATGGCAAAGCCATTTACGCCTATCTCCCTGAAGCAAAGGAGGTACAGATTAACCCACTTGATGAAGATTCCCAATCTCTCACACCAACCGGAATTCTGGCCGATTATGAAAAAAAATACAGGGTTAAATACATCCGTGAAGAAAAAGTGGGAGTCAGGAACGTTATGGTCGCCGACCTGATACCGAAAGAAGGAAAAAAATTCTTTAAAGTACGCATCCGGCTCGATACCCGGACCAGACAACCGATCAGTTTTGCCATGTATGAAAAGAGTGGCAATGTTTTTTCATATGAGATCAACCGCCTCGATCAAAACATCGCCATGAAGCCAGGTATGTTCGAATTTAAAACTACCGACTATCCCGGCGTCGATGTGGTTGATATGCGCTAATTTTCCAAATCATGAGTTACAAACCCCTGGCCGAACTCCTTCGGCCTACGACGCTCGATGAGTATGTAGGTCAGGAACACCTTGTTGGTAAAGGAGCAATTCTTGCGCGTGCAATCGAAAGCGGCAGCATCCCTTCCATGATCCTGTGGGGACCTCCGGGTGTGGGAAAAACAACGCTGGCTTTCATTATTGCCAGGAGTACTAACCGCGGGTTCTTCGTACTCAGTGCCATCAGCTCAGGAGTTAAGGAAGTGCGTGAAGTGATAGGAAAAGCAGCAGAACAGCAGATTCCCCCCATCCTGTTCATCGACGAAATACATCGTTTCAGCAAATCACAGCAGGACTCCCTGCTTGGTGCCGTCGAAAGGGGTATCGTGGTACTAATAGGAGCCACGACAGAAAACCCTTCCTTCGAGGTGATCACCCCCCTCCTTTCACGCTGTCAGGTCTATATTCTTAAGGCTCTTGAGGAGCAACACCTCGTTCATCTTCTTGAGACCGCCCGCATCGCCATGGAGGGAGAATTGCAGGTTACTATTGGAATCCCTGAATCCGATGCCCTCTTCCGTATCTCAGGTGGTGATGCCCGCAAACTCTACAATGCCATAGAAATCATTAGCCGGACACTGGCACGAAATGGACAGGATGTAATCATCACCAATAAGACAGCCGGTGAGATCATTCAACAAAACCTTGCCGCCTACGACAAAAACGGTGAACAACACTACGACATCATCTCGGCTTTCATCAAAAGTATGCGTGGCTCCGATCCCAATGGAGCAGTGTATTGGCTTGCCCGCATGATTGAGGGAGGAGAAGATCCATTGTTCATCGCCCGCAGAATGGTCATCCTGGCCTCAGAAGACATTGGTAACGCCAATCCTAATGCCCTCCTCCTTGCAAGTACTGCCTTCGATACTGTTCACAAGATCGGGTGGCCCGAAGGGCGTATAGTTTTGTCGCAAACTGCCGTTTATCTTGCTTGTTCGCCCAAGAGCAACGCCTCATATCTGGCCATTGATCAGGCTCTGGAACTGGTCAGAAAGACCGGTGATCTTCCAGTACCCCTGCATCTGCGCAATGCCCCAACTAAACTAATGAAACAAACCGGCTATGGAGCAGGCTACAAATATGCCCATGAGTTTGAAGGAAACTTCGCCGAACTCGAATTTCTTCCCGATGCCTTAAGTGGTACCCGCCTCTTCGACCCCGGGCTAAACCCAAGGGAGGCAGATATGCGCACAAATCTGAAAAGACACTGGAAAGATAAATACAATTATTAATTTAGCCGGCGTTATTGCTCATACTTAAGGGTTATTACTGTTAACCAAACTCCATAGATATGCAGCCATCACCTGTTCACTATTAAATTCATTATTAGCTATTCACCTTTTCCCAGTATAATGCAACCAACCGGACTTCCCTCCCCTTTCAATAGCAACTCGGCAAACTTCTTTCTTCTAGCCGGCCCTTGTGTTGTCGAGAATGAAGATATGCCCTTTGAGATCGCAGAATATATCCTTGACATCACCCGTCGGCTTGACATACCCTTCATCTTCAAAGCCTCCTATCGCAAGGCCAACAGGTCACGGCGCGATAGCTTCACGGGTATAGGTGACGAGAAGGCACTTCGGATCATTCAAGCTGTTGGAAAAAAATACAGTATCCCTACGGTTACTGATTTCCATTCAGCCCCGGAGGCAACCATGGCAGCTGCTTATGTCGACATGCTGCAAGTGCCTGCTTTCCTCTGCCGCCAGACCGATATACTTGAAGCCGCTGCCCTGACTGGTAAACCGGTTAACATTAAAAAAGGGCAATTCCTCTCAGCTGCTGCCATGAAATTCGCTGTCGAGAAAATCACCTCCATGGGAAATCCGCATGTACTCCTTACCGAACGGGGCACAACCTTTGGCTATCAGGATCTCGTGATTGATTATCGCGGTATTCCCGAAATGCAGGCATTGGGTGTACCTGTCATTCTCGACATCACCCACTCTCTGCAGCAGCCCAATCAGGCATCGGGCGTGACCGGAGGGCAACCGGCGCTCATAGCCACAGTAGCCAGGGCAGGTATCGCTACAGGTGTTGATGGTATCTTTATTGAAACACATCCTAATCCTTCTCAAGCCAAATCAGATGGTGCTAACATGCTTCAGATTGACCTGCTGGAAGATTTACTCGAAAAACTGGTTAAAATCAGAAAGGCAATTTTCTGATGTTCAATAATTTTAAAAGCCATTTGGTTTAGCTGCCATCTCATACAACATAATCTCGCGTTGTACGAATATTAATATCAAATATGGCTGCAAAGCGATGGGCTTTAGGAATTGGTTCCGATCATACAGACGGCATGAGTTAAGCGTCAGCATAGAAACTTTAATGCCTAATGACCACCCTGCCCACCATTAATTCCTTTCCTGAAAAAGCCCTGAGCAGGTACACTCCATCTGCGAATGGTTTCAGATTAAGCTCTCCTCCGTTACAGTAAGGTACCGAGAGTAACCTAATTCCGCTAATATTGAAAAGCTCTAGCCGATCAATTTTCTTCCTGGAATGAATCGTAACCATATCGATGGCGGGATTTGGGCTGATTTGCAACACATCAGCCATAGCTTCTGAACCGGGTACAATACCCAGAGGACTGCTGTCGAAACGCATAATCAGACTATTACCACCAATTGCCCAACCTTTGTCAGGGCTCACAAAGCAGAAATTCTGTCCTCCATATTGAAGTGGTTCGTCATAAATAACGGTCCAGTCTATTCCCCCGTTTTTGGTTACTGCAATCATATATTCCCCTGTTGTAACTATTCCCTCCAATTCGTTGAAAAACCTGATATAAGTTGGGTCAAACCCACCAATTTGAAATGGTTCTGACCAGGAGAGTCCTCCATCGGTCGTCATAACAAGTCCGGAATTTCTGACTCCAAGGAAACCGGTATCTGCATTGACAAAATCCATACTGTAAATATAAAACGGCAAATCAGGATAAGGTACCGCAGTCCAACTTAATCCCCCATCAGTTGTTTTATAGAAGCCCTGTCCCGTCTCAGAGTCAGTGATTGCATATCCGCTCAATGGATCGGGGAAAAGCAACTTACTCACCGTGCACTCCGGATTTCCTATATAGCTATATTGCCATGTAGCCCCTCCATCAGATGAATGTGCAATATGTCCTGATGCTCCTCCAATCCAAATATTTGAGGATTCAAAGACACATAGGGTGTACCCTGAAATTTGAACATCCACATACTGCCAGTCGGCGCCTCCATTAATAGTCCTGAAGACAAATCCAGGCCCTACAGCCCACCCATTAAATTGGTCACTCATCGCCACATCATAAAAATACCACGGAAAGGTATTGGTAGAGTCGGTTGTACCACCTGTCCAACTCACTCCACCGTCGGCAGTGAAATACAGGCTGGCAGCGCCATTGCCAAACCCTGCAACAACGCCATGCTGATCGTCTGTAAAACTGATTCCCTTGAATGCACAATTAATACCTTTTGTTTTACCCGACCAGGAATAACCGCCATCATGCGTTACAGCGATGCTGCCATTCCCGCCCACTGCGATAGCATTATACTCATCAGCCCAAGACCAAATATCGACACTAACACTAAATCCTTCAAGATCGATGTACCTATAGCTCCAGGTTGTCCCATGATCATCGCTTAAATACAAGCTATTACCACATAAAACCCTGATTTTTCCCGGTGCAACAATTTCTATTTTGCCCGTATTATTCAAATAAGGGCCTAATTCAATGACATCCCATGATGCCCCATCATCTGACGATTTACTGATACAAGTAATTTGTCCTTCGGGTGACGACAAAGGGAGGCGCCCCCCCAGCCAGATTGTATGATTTGGCTCTAATGCCATTCCTGAAATACCACGCGTTTCAGAAGGTATTGAAATATCAACCCAGTTGAGTCCCCCGTCGGTACTTCTCCTAATTATCGGATTTTCATCATTCCATCCGTGATTACCGGCCAGGTAGCCAGTATCAGGAGATACAAAGATCACCTGTTCATACATGTTATTGCTCATCAACGAAAAAGAGACCACATCCCAGCTAACCCCCCCATCAGTTGTCCTGATCACAGAATTATAATTGCCGACAATCCAGCCATGCTTATTATCAAGAAAAAAGATATCGGTCAACTCAATCTGAATTAATAATCCGCGATCACTCCAGGTCTCCCCTCCATCACATGTTTGAAATAACTTACCACTACCAATCATAAAACCGGTATCAGCTGTCGCAAAGGCAATTCGTTTCATGTTATCGCCCTGAAAGGAGCCACACCGGAACCAGCTATCACCACCATCGGTAGTTCGTAATAATGTATTATACTGTCCGCTGATAATGGCCGTATCGCTGTTCATCATCCATGCGCCCAACAGAATATTGCTAGTTGGATAAGGGTTCAATGGTGTCCATTGCTGTCCCTGCGATTCTTCCGACTGGATTACGAATAGCAGTACTAAGAAAATCGACATTAACCTGGAAAAATTTCTCATGATAGAATGATTATTAAATAATTAATGACTATTGCTACAAGGTTGTTTAAAAATTTCTATTGATGTATACCTCCTGGTATCAAACACGAATGAACTTCGGCTGCACCAACACTACGAAACAATGAAGAATTACAGGGTCAACCAGAAATACAAAGCACTCAAAATATTCCAACAGAGATTTCAAACACACTTATAAATATTCGTTGAAAGGTGCTAATTCTGTTGAATAAATACACAAATCCATGTTTAAATGATAGATCAGTATCTTAAAAACCCGTCAACCGAAAAATTAACCAGACAATTATCAACTACCCAAAATGCAGTGTTCAACCGGCTTTCTAAATAACAAATCGCTTGCATTTTAAATAACTTGCATGAAATTCTCATCCAATGGTTTTTAGGACGGCATATACTTCGAATGGTCGGCTGTAACAAACTCATCTGGTTTACGCATTACAGATATGGCAGGGGCGAGTGTAAATTCTTTCTGCCTCTCCAGTCGGTTGCTCAGATGTGGATGAGAAGCTACCTTTTCAGCAAACCAAAACCAAAAACCAGTACGGGTATAATTCTGTCGCATCATTGTACGGGCATCTACCTCTTTGAATAATTTCCTTCCCGCAGCCAGTATTAAAAGGCCATTCCTCACTCCTTTCGGAGCGAGCGCAGCCCCAATGTTATCGCAGGTATATTCGCAGGCACGCGAATAGGCTGCGCCGAGAAATGGAATCAGGCTGCCAGGCAAGGTCAGCAGTCGCCAGGTCATGTGTTTGCATTTGATGTGACCCAGTTCATGGGCAATAATAAACTCAAGCACCTGGGGATCCTCTTCCAACGCTGCCTCCACTAATTCGCTATACAATACGATGTAGTTCGATCCTACAAACCTTGTGGCAAAGGCATTGAGTACTCCTCCTGACTGGAGCAAATAGACGTCTGGCACACTTCGTAACCCCAGTTTCATTGATTGTTTCTCTATAACATTATAAACCGCAGGCAACTGTTGCGGCGTCAAACGCACCCCATTGCCCTTGATATGACCCACCATTACGCCAAAAGCAAAGAAAAAGTACAGCCCCACCAAACCCAAATAAAATAATAAGACGACTATTTGAAAAAGAACTGGGGCATCGCTGTTGGTGAAAAGATCATACAAGAAAAAAACTATAAGCAGGTCGATAGCAATAGTGATACTGATCTTAATGGCTAAATAAAGATGTTCTTTTGGTTCTGTCTGATACTTTATTGATTCCATATTCCTTTGAATTTGTATAATCTTGTTTTTTGATTACAATTGAAAAACATCCAACACTAACTATTGGTGGCAAATATCGGAAGTTAACCTTATTCAAACAAATATTTTTTCTGAAGCAGGACTGTCGCCTTTTTCATCAAAACACTGCTATCTTTGAGGAAGAATTTCAATATCAACCGCTATGAAAACAGATGAAGAAATCAGGCCTCCTGCAGTTGCCGGTCAATTCTACCCAAGTTCCCCGGGCAGCCTAAAAGACTCCATTGAACGCCTTTTTGCAAAAACAACACCTTCGCCTGAAGAAAATGGATATCTGAGAGCACTCATCGTCCCACATGCCGGATACCAATATTCAGGAACAACAGCCGCCCAGGCTTTTAGTCTGATTCCTGACGATCGAAACTTCGATCGATTCTTCCTGATTGGAAACAGTCATCAGTCCACATACAATGGAGCAGCAGTTTTCAAGGGGAAAGGATTCGCAACACCCCTTGGTGTTGTCCCATGCGACGACATAATTGCCGAAGAACTTAGCCGGCTTGGTAACTTTTCATTCGGGAGTGAAATTCACCAATACGAACATTCCCTTGAGGTCATGGTACCATTCCTACAATACAAGCTCAACTACAATTACAAAATTGTACCAATATTAATGGGGACCGACAACCCGGCAATTTGCCGTCAGGTGGCCGAAGTGCTCTCACCGTGGTTCACAAAGGATAATCTTTTCATAATCTCCACCGATTGCTCACATTATCCTAATGCCGCCAACGCTCTAAAAACCGATAGGATCACAGCGCGACTAATTGCCGCAGGTAACATCGACGATCTTTATGAATGGTTGCGGAGCGTAAAGCTCAGAGACGACCCTGCGCTGGTTACGGCTCTCTGTGGAGCCGGCGCAGTGATGACGTTAATGCACCTGTGCAGCATAAACAGCACGGGAAAGCTCAAACCAGTTCAATATTCCCACTCCGGAATGGCTTCACCCGATAAATCATCACGTGTAGTAGGCTATCAGGCAATGGCCGCATGGGAAGATGAATATTCTTTCAACCTTAGCGAGACTGATAAGACACAGCTCCTTGAAATCGCTTTTCAATCTATCCAGGGCAAGCTAAAACGTCAGCCTCAAGAATTGAACAAAGAGAAGCTTTCAGAGGCTTTAAAAACCCCTCGCGGTGCCTTCGTATCTATCTACCTTAAAGGAAAACTGCATGGCTGTATTGGACGTATAGAATCTGCTGAACCTCTATGGGAGGTTGTGAAACAAATGGCTGTGGAGGCAGCATTCAACGACTTCCGCTTTAAGCCGATCAGCAAAGCAGAACTTCCTGAATTAACCATAGAGATATCTATACTTACTCCCCTTCGACAGATTAGCAGCCCAGCAGAATTTGAACCTGGACGTCATGGCATCTACATCAAAAAAGGGCATAACACGGGAACTTTCCTCCCACAGGTGGCACTGACAACGGGATGGAACCGATACGAGATGCTCAATCATTGCAGTGAGCAAAAGGCGGGGCTCGCTCCTGACGGATGGAAAACAGCCGAACTATATGTTTACGAAGCAATTGTGTTCAGAAAAAACTGACCTCCCTTTACATTCTTGCGCTTCGCCTGCTTCTGTCAGAGTCTATACCCATAAGCATTAATACTGAATAAATTCTAACGCGGAGCAAAACAAAACAACCTAACAGGACATTAACATTCAATCACTTTAGCTTCACAAGTATTAATCATCTTCGGTAATGACTATCAATAAAGCAGAACAAGAGTGCATTATAGAATATTTGGAAACCAAACACCAATTTAAGAAGATGAGATAAAAAAACTGCGGCAAGATATTTCCGGCCGCAGTTTCTTGTATATGTGGTAAATTTATTTCAATCCGGCCACAAGGGTAAGTTCGCGCTCTAACTCATCGGCAAACGTATTCTGATTGTTACGTCGTGCCAGAAGGATCAGATTCTGCATCAACATCAGATTCTCTTCTGTATCGCTGTTGAACTGATTGGCAAACGGTCCATTGGCAAGACTGCGGAACCAGATCACATCATCCATCAATTCACGCGCAATATCACGCGACAGTTTCACTGCTGCTGTTGTATCGCCGGCATTGAAGTACAATTCGGCAAACGGAAGAGTGTATCTGTCATAACCAAGCCTATCGCCGGGGAAAAATTTGAAGCAAGTATTCACCACTTCTATGGCCTCTGCTTTCTTCCCTTTGCTAATGAGAGCGGTGGCCAATCTCATGTAACTCTGACGTGGAATCTGAGCATTGCGGAAACTCTCACGGTCAATGGTCACATCAGGTTGCTCAAGACGTCCCCAGTTATTGCATTTCATGAGAGCCGCATAGCAAGAATCGGTCGAAACACCTCCCAGTCCACGAATATAATCGGAAGAGGCTTTAACAGGCAGGAACTTGTATACGATCCCTTCAAGATGACAGTACTGATCAACATTAAACACAGCAGACATTGCTGAAGGACTTGCAAAGTAGATAGGCCTTTTCCAGTCATTGGTGGCAAGCATATCCAGAAACATCAGGTCGTTCTTATACAGGTAATTCTTCTTGATTGTAAAATCAATATAGGGCAGAATTCTTCCATACATCTCAACCGGGACAAGGCCACTGGCTTTCACCGCGTCCGTATCAACCGGAATCCTGATCACTTTGGTGGGGATATAGCTGAGGGGCTGACTACTGCCAAAGTCACGTCGATTGTTGTCATTGGCGATAAAGTTAATCACATCCTTCAGTGGCACGGGTATCTGCTTGGGGTTGAGGTCAACTACCGGTACAATGTCATTTTGCCCCTTGTCGTACTGTGCTGGTGTAAGGGTAAACGGCAGAGGCTCCGAATTGTATACTTTTGTTCCCATCTGATGAATATACCATTCACCACCGGCAAGCATATAGTTCACAACCCGTACATCGGTACGTACGTTCTCAACTTCCTGCACATACCAGAGTGGGAAGGTATCATTATCACCGTTGGTAAAAAGAATGGCATTAGGGGCACAACCTTTGATGTAATTGGTAGCAAAATCACGCGCTGCAAACTTCCCTGAACGATCGTGATCATCCCATCCTTCTGAGACCATGATGGCTGGAACAGACAGCGATACTACGATGGCAACGCCAGCTGCCGGGGTGAGATTTTTCGTTAGTTTCTGCAACCATGAGGCAATAGCAGCTACACCCAAACCAATCCAGATAGCGAAGGCATAGAATGACCCCGCATAGGCATAGTCACGTTCACGTGGCTGAAAAGGCGTTTGGTTAAGGTAAACCACGATGGCCATACCTGTCAAAAGAAAGAGTGTCGACACCACCCATGTATCATGTTTGTTACGTTTCAGGTGATAGAAGAATCCGGCCAATCCAAGGAGCAGGGGCAGGAAATAGAATTCATTATGTGCTGCATTCTTATCACGATAAGCAGGATATTTATCATGACTTCCAAGTCGGGGCTCATCAAACATCCTGATGCCGCTCACCCAATTACCGTCAGTAATCCCGCCATGTCCTTCAACATCATTTTGGCGTCCTACGAAGTTCCACATGAAATAACGGAGATACATGTGACCAACCTGATAGTTAAAGAAAAAGCGAAGGTTCTCCCCAAAAGTGGGCTTCACAAGAGTTTCCGTCTTACCATCATTTTTGGTAATTTTGACGGGCACTCCCTCTACCTCTCCCCAGCTCTGGTATGCCTTGATATGGCTGGGTTTCTGATCAGAGTACATACGAGGGAATATGGTACACATCGATGGATCATATTCGGAGACTGTCCCCTTGCGATCGTCTACAACCTCGTATTTCCCAGTTTTATCATTGCGCATATAAACAGGGTTTCCGTCACCACGTTTCGTAACCGGGGCATTATAATAGGGTCCATAGAAAAGCGGCCAGTCACCATACTGCTCACGGTTCAGGTAACTGAGCAGACTAATGGCATCGGTGGGTGCATTTTCATTGATCGGGGTATTGGCATTGGCCCTGATTACCAACATCAGGAAAGAGCTATAGCCCATCAAGAGAAAGGCAAAACTCAGGATAACAGTGTTCAGAACATGACGATGTTGTCGGGTATAATACACAAGCGTCACTAAACCACCTACTACTATAGCCCTGATGAAGAAGCTTGTTCCAGAATTAGTGCCAGAGAAGATAAACAGCAGGAAGAGTGATCCGGCAATGTAAAAGCTTACACGATAGCGATCACCATATTGAGTGAATAACAGACCTGTGATAACGGTAGCAGCGATCACGAGAGTAAAGAAGATGGTGCCTGTGTTGAAAGGCAAACCAAAACTATTCACAAACAAAAGTTCAACCTTGCTGAACAGATTTACAATATCGGGAATGATACCGTACATAATGATGGACAGCAATAAAATCGATCCGACTCCTGCAGTAATGAAACCTCTTGTGGTAGGTTTGTACTTCTTATAGTAGTATACATATACGATGGCAGGAATGGCCAAAAGGTTCAGCAGGTGGACGCCAATACTAAGTCCCATCAGGTAAGAGATAAGGATAAGCCATCGCATGCTGTGCGCGTCATCTGCTGCCAACTCCCATTTCAGGATAGCCCAGAAAACAATGGCCGTAAAGAATGATGACATGGCATAAACTTCACCCTCTACCGCTGAAAACCAGAAAGAATCGCTGAAGGTGTAAGCCATGGCTCCGATAAAGCCACTGCCGAAGATTACCAACATCCGTCCTGTGGAGAACTCGTTATCGGAGGCTACAACTTTGCGTGCCAACATTGTAATGCTCCAAAAAAGAAATAAGATGGTAAAGCTGCTACTAAGAGCCGACATCAGGTTGACCATATAGGCCATCTGGCTCGTATCACCACCGGCAAAAAGAGAGAAGAAACGACCAAGCATCTGAAAAAGAGGGGCTCCTGGTGGATGCCCAACTTGAAGCTTCACAGCAGTTGAGATGTACTCACCACAGTCCCACCAACTTGCAGTTGGTTCAAGGGTAAGTATAAAAACAATGGTAGCAATCGCGAAAGCGAGCCAGCCAAACAGGTTGTTGAGTCGTTGGTATGTTTTCATCCGACTTTAATTGGTTTGGTTTCTAAGCCAATACATTCCACAAGCAGGCCAAATGACCAATCTGCATGGAATGCAACGGCTTGATTATTGGGCTTTGCGAAAGTAAGAAAATAGTCGCAAAAAGTGTTTAATAATTGCACTTTTTAACGTTTTGAGGCTGATTCTACCCATTCTTTTTGAAAAAAATTACCGTACCCCATTGTACAAACAAGCATAATTACTACTTTTGCAGCCGCAATCAATGCAATGACCCATGGTGTAAAGGCAGCACAAGAGGTTTTGGTTCTCTCGGTCCAGGTTCGAATCCTGGTGGGTCAACAAAAGAGTAATTATATCACTTGCTGAAAATTAAAGAAGCCCTGAATTTCAGGGTTTCTTTTTTTTGTTAAAAATTATCCAGTTTAAATATACTTGCCTCACAAACTGCATTCATTGGCTAACACTACAGGCTTATTCATAAAAACCGACGGACATACCCGCACAGTTCCTTTTGTATTCATTCGGGTGTAAAAAACGCCAGGGGTTACCCTCCTTGCTCTGCAATGATAATTTAAAAGGAATTACTACAAAATCCGCCAAAACAACAGAAAAGGCACTTAAGGTATATATTTGTAACATAAACACTACACTTTAACTATTCGAATTTGGGTGAATTCAGTGTGAACCAATCGAAATGAAAAATGCCGGAATTTTCAAAATTTGAATTTTGATTCTTTAATCCCTTACTTTGTTTAAAAATAATAAGCCATGAAAAAGATCACCCGCTGGATTTATCCCTACATACTGCTGGCGCTTCCATTGTTCATTTGCAGTTGCAACGAAACAAACAACCATTCAAAGAATGAAGCTGCTGTAGCAACCGACACGCTGCCGTCATGGAACAACACACCGGCAAAGAAAGCCATCATTGCATTTGTGGAGCAGGTGACCTCAGCTAACTCCCCTGATTTTGTACTCCCTGCCGAACGTATTGCAACTTTCGACAATGACGGGACTCTTTGGGCAGAGCAGCCACTGGCTTTCCAGCTTTTCTTCATCTTTGACCGTATAAAAGCATTGGCACCACAACATCCTGAGTGGAAAACAAAGGAACCTTTTGCCTCTTTGCTCAGGGGTGACAACAATTCAGCAATTCCAGCCAGCATTAACTCATTCGCTGAAATGGGTGAACTGATTCTGGTTACGCAGGCAGGCATTAGTCCTGAGGAATATGAGCAAATCGTGGCGGATTGGATAACTATAGCCAGACATCCGGTTACGGGTAAGCCGCTGACAAGCATGGTTTATCAGCCAATGCTTGAATTGCTCGACTACCTGCGGGCAAACGACTTCAAGATCTACATCGTCTCGGGTGGCAGTTGCGACTTCATGCGGGCATTCGCCGAAAAGACCTATGGGATTGTGCCGGAGCAAGTCATTGGCTCCAGCTTGAAAACAAGGTTTGAGATGAACAATGAAAGGGCAGTCATCACCAACACCGAAGAATTCAGCGCCATCATTACCGGGAAAGCAAAACCGCTGGCAATACAATCTGTTATAGGACGTCGCCCCATCGCCTCGTTTGGCAATTCCGACAATGACCTTCCGATGATGCAATGGACAGCTTCAGGGAAAGGAGCTCATCTTTGCCTTTATGTGCATCATACTGATTCTGTCCGTGAGTACGCTTATGATCGCGTATCAGCCGACCCGTTTGACAAGGGTCTGGATGAAGCCATGGCAAAAGGCTGGACAATTGCCGATATGAAAACTGACTGGAAAACAGTATACCCGCCGGAAAAAAAGTAAGTGTATCAAGATTGGATTTAGCAGCAGGTTGCTGATAAATCCAATCAATTAGTGTACAGAAATGCGCCTTTTGTACGACGAGCATTACAATTTCATAGAATGAGCAATCACTTTGGGTTGATGAGGAACCATGTTGCAATAATATATCATTGTAATACAATATATTAATCAAATTCAGTAAAAATTTTATTGATAAAACAAAGAACATGGCAAACAAATCAGGACTTAAGAAACTTGGATATACCGGATCATTTGCGATCTACATTCCTGCTGCTATACTGATGTTTTGCATGACGAGGTATCTGATACCCTTTCTTACAAAGATAACTGGACAAGAGACCATACTATTATGGTTTATCGTGGCTGGATTAGGCATATTTACTCCTCTGATTATTACTGCAATGATGATATTGCGATCTGAGGGATGTAAAATCACTTTTAATACATGGAGAAAGCGCTTACGGTTTCGAAGAATCACAAAATCAGACATTCTCTGGTCTATTGCCGGACTGATTCTTGTTGGTATTTTTAGTGGATTAATAATGAAAGGCCTTGAGTTAATGATTGGCAAATTTGATCATTCCCCGGCTTTTATGTCCTTCGAGCCGTTAACCAAAGGGAGGTATTGGCTGCTGTTGGTTTGGACTCCATATTGGATACTGAACATCATGGGAGAAGAATTGCTTTGGAGGGGCGTAATGCTTCCAAGGCAGGAAGTTGCCTTTGGAAAACACACATGGCTCATTCATGGATTTGGCTGGGCATTGTTTCACATTGCCTTTGGTTGGCAGTTATTACTTACCCTGATACCCTTGATCTTTATTCAATCTTACATCGTGCAAAAGACCAAAAACTCCTGGGTTGGAGTAATTATGCACGGCGGCCTAAATGGACCAAGCTTTATAGCAATTTGCTTTGGACTTATTTGATTTTCAGAACCAGCATAATCTAACCCCAAAAACCGAGAATCTGATTGCGACGCGCATTCTGTAGCTTGCTTAAAGTACGTCAGCCAACAGCAAGCCAGAACGCACACCCGGGTTTGTCAGATTATCATACCCTCGCATGCATAAGATAGGGGGATTTTTTTAAAAAAAGTTTTACTATGTAGTAGTAACAAGTCATAGCCATTAAGATTCGATAAGCCACTACTATTTATGCCAATATTCTGGTTTACAGTCAACCTGTTTCAATATAGGAAACACGGGCAATATCAGGGCAAAGGTACTTTCTTGCATGCAGCTTTGTTCCGTTAACTATCAGCCATTTTTTAGCAGGGAATTATAATAGCAAGTTTACATGAATTAAAAGTCGGGTTGAAAACTACGATGCCAGAGTATTGTGAATTTGTGCCTTCTTTGTTAGAATTTGTGGCAGACTTTGATAGTTTAGTTGAAAATTCGGCTCACTTGGGGTGTGATCGCAAGTTATCCTAATTGTGTCGTTCCTGTCCTTATATTTCCGATCAATAGCAGAGCGTATCTCATCATTCGCATCTATTACATTCCAATATTTAATTGCCCCTGCAAAATGGACATTTTCTATGTTTAACCGTAGATGGACCGTAGATCAACCGAAGATAAAGCGTACGCTCAACGTACGGGCTTGTTTAATTCACGATTGGTTTTCGATTGGCCTATGGTGTATTTTTGTTTCATAGCATACAGAGTATTACAAAAATCATACCGGGAAATGCAACTTTTCAAAAGGCGGAATCAATTTTTTTTGGTAGGGCAATCCTGTCAGAAAACGCAAAAACGAACAGCCTTAGTAAATTTCAATTACACCCCGCTAAGCATGAACCCTGCTCGATTTCCACCTAAGTGGAGAAAACATAACGAGGCACAAAAAGGAAACTACCATGTTATTTTGAAAATGCTGCCAGACAATATTCCCTCTTCAAAACAACCCGTACAGCCCTTTAAATATCCATATGCAACGTGACTGGCAGATAAACGGAATGACTAACAGAAGTGTGAAAATGATCTTCTATCAATCAGATTGTTTTTATTACGTTTGCTCTGGTTTTCGTTTTCCTATATTAATACCCGGGGAACTGAGATTTAACAACCCGGTATGACAAAATACCCTTATAAGATTTCACAGGAGGATAAATATGCGGGAATTCATCGAGAGGTACTCAAAGCTAACCGATACCGAATGGGATATGATCAGTCAACTATTTGAAATCAAAAAATTCAACAAGAACGAAATCATTCTCGAAGAAGGAAAAATATGCCGGCATTTCTACTTTCTTGAAAGTGGAATCATCAGGTTTTTTTCCAATGTTGAGGGCACTGATTTCACAAAAATATTTACCATCGCGCCGTATTGCTTTACCTCCAGGATTAGTTTCAGGAAGCAAGAGCCGTCGAATGAAGGAATTCAGGCACTGGAAGAAACGATTGTATGGCAAACTACTTATAATCAGTATAAAATGCTGGAAGAATTGAATTCCTGGAATATCTTTATTCGAAAGATATTAAATGAAATACAAGAGTTTTCGGAGTCATTTTATCTGGAGGCCAAAACCATGACTGCTGAAGCCCGCTATAAAAAGTTATTAACAGATTATCCGGCCGATTTAATGCAAAAAATCCCATTAAAGCATCTTTCTTCATTTCTGGGTGTTGCGCCTCAATCATTGAGCAGAATTCGAAAAAAACTCACTTAATCAGCGAAAATTAACATAGGTGTATTAGTTTTATTAAACGGCTTAAGACCTTTGCAACGCAAAAAATACAAAAATCATGCAGAGTCTCCGTAGCAAATTGGTAATTGGATTAATAAAAAAAAGACATCTTTTTAAGCTGAAATTGAGACCGGAAGTCGTTGACAACACTTTCTCGGTAGAAGAATTCCGCAATGGTATCGATAGGGTATCAGCTCGTATTAAGCTGCCCAAAACGATAAGTTCACAGAAACTGACCATCGAAAGCATCAATGCTGAATGGATTATCCCTGAGAATGCCATTAAAAACAAGGTACTCTTATACATACATGGAGGAGGCTTCATTTCCGGATCATGCCTGACGCACCGGATGCATGTCGCAAAATTCGCATTGGGTTGCCAATTGGAAGCATTGGTGTTTGATTACAGGTTAGCGCCTGAACACCCATTTCCTGCGCCACTCGATGATTGCATCACTGTATATCAATGGTTATTAAGCCTGGGTTATCAACCACATGACATCATTGTGGGGGGCGAATCGGCTGGAGCTACTTTAACACTATCATTGCTATTGGCACTTAAGAAAATGAGCATTATGTTGCCTAAGGCAGCATTTTCAATCTCACCGGTTACCGACTTAAGATGCCTAGCCGGATCATTTGATTATAACGCGAAAAACGATGTTGCCCCAATGGGTTCATGGATTACATGGACCCGTCTCTATATTTCGGATAACGATCCTGCCGATCCTTTGTTATCGCCCCAATTCGGAAATTACGAAGGCATTCCGCCATTGTACATCTGCGTCGGGTCGCATGAAATCCATTTAGATGACTGTCTGTCAGTAGCAAAAGTCGCTAAACAACATGGAGTCGACGTAACACTGCGCGTTTGGAAAAATATGATTCATGCTTTCCCGCTGTTATCACCACTTTTCCCGGAAGCCCGGCAGGCGTTATCCGAAATATGCACATTTGTAAGACAAAACATTTCTGACTGACATCTTAATACACAGCCTGATATCAATTTACTTACCGGGTTTTAGGAATGTGTTTATACCTCTGCGAACAAGACGAATTGTGAATCTTCAGAAAGATATTGCAGTTTTAAATATTCAACCAAACAGCCTACACAGGCAATCCTGACATAATAACAGTTGAATCTCTTTTCGGGTAAATATCTCTCCCCGGGTGATTGATGTTAGCGATTAAGTCAATATTTCCATATTGATACTTGCATTACCTGCCCGGCAAATCAGAGCGGGCAGGCAATGCAGTTATTTCCATACCATTAACCCTGAGCAGCCATTTTTTGCATTCATGCCTCCGAAGCCATTCAAGAAAAGCCCAATTTTCATGGCTATTGCATAAAACTATAAAACAGCATATTAAAAAAATTCTTTAGTGCCATGAAAACCTCTGCCGACCATAGGCTCCTTTAGGCAGCTTTTCCGTAAATTTGCAAATTCTTAAATCCATTTTATGGCACATATCATCAATGAAGTTTCCAGAACATTCAATGAATTCCTGTTAGTACCTGGCCTTACAACCAAAGATTGTATTCCCGACAGGATTAATTTAAAGACACCCCTGGTTAAATATTCCAAAGGAAACGAGGCGGAAATTGTTTTAAACGTACCTTTTGTTTCTGCCATCATGCAAGCTGTGTCGGATTCGAATATGGCGATTGCCCTGGCACGCAATGGCGGGCTGTCATTCATCTTTGGATCTCAATCAATAGAAGATCAGGCCGACATGGTAAGAAAGGTAAAGAAATTTAAGGCTGGATTTGTTATCAGCGATGCAAACCTGAAACCTGAAGACACCTTGCAAGACATCATTGACCTGAAGCGTAAAACAGGATTTTCGACCGTTGGAGTAACACACGACGGGACTTCGGGGGGGAAACTGCTGGGACTGGTAACAAGCCGTGATTATCGCCCCGGTAGAGACAGCCTTGACAGGAAAGTTAAAGACTTTATGACTCCATTTTCAAAATTGGTAACAGGTAATTATGGCATCAGTCTCGATGAAGCGAATGACATTATCTGGGAGCATAAGCTAAACAATCTTCCAATTATTGATGACCAGGGATGCCTTAAATACTTCGTATTCAGAAAAGATTACGACAATCACAAAAACAATCCCGATGAGTTACTTGATTCAAATAAAAGTCTGCTGGTTGGGGCAGGGATAAACACCAGAGACTTTGCTGAGCGTATTCCAAAACTAATAGAGGCAGGTGTTGATATTCTGTGTATTGATTCATCGGATGGCTTCTCAGAATGGCAGGCAGAAACCATTCAGTTTGTAAGAAAAAATTATGGCGAAAGGGTAAAGATCGGAGCAGGCAACGTGGTCGATCAGGATGGTTTCAATTACTTAGCAAACGCGGGAGCCGATTTCATTAAAGTAGGAATTGGTGGCGGTTCAATTTGTATTACCAGAGAGCAGAAGGGTATCGGCAGAGGACAGGCTACTGCACTCATCGAAGTTGCCCGGGCCCGTGATGCTTATCTTGAAAAAAACGGAGTTTATATCCCGATCTGCTCAGACGGAGGCATTGTTCAGGACTACCACATGGTGCTTGCATTATCCATGGGAGCCGACTTTATCATGATGGGCAGATACTTTGCCCGATTTGACGAAAGCCCGACTAAAAAGCTGATAGTTGGTGGTAGTTATGTTAAAGAGTATTGGGGTGAAGGCTCCAATCGGGCAAGAAATTGGCAAAGGTATGATATGGGGGGTAATGCAACGTTGAAATTTGAAGAAGGAGTTGATAGTTATGTCCCTTACGCCGGGAAGTTAAAAGATAATCTTGACCTGACATTAGGCAAGGTAAAATCGACCATGTGCAGTTGCGGGGCTTTCTCAATAGCCGAATTAAAGGAGATTGCCAAAATAACACTGGTTTCTTCAACGAGTATTATCGAAGGTGGAGCCCATGATGTGATCTTAAAAGAGTCGAAAAGAGAAAACCAATAACACCACCATTCATCATTTACGTAAAAACAGCCTCATCAACACAATAAAGCTGAAAAGCTGGTATTATTAACAGTGGGTGCTTAGCCCAATAGTAATAATATACAAAAGACATGAACTCATGAAACAAGCCCTTATCGTGATTGGTTTGCTGACGATTTCCATATTTGGATTCGCCCAGCCATGTGAAAAGAATTTTATCGATCAGAACTTCATTGAAGTGACAGGTAAAGCCGAGTTGGCCATCGTTCCGGATCTGATTTATCTAAAAATCATCTTAAGTGATAAAGACAACAAGAACAAGCAGAGCCTGGATGAAATAGATAAGGCAATGGTTAATAAACTTTCCAAGATCGGTGTTGATGTAAGCAAAGACCTCTCTGTTAAAGATTTTGCCAGCGACTTCAAGCGATACTGGCTTAGTAACGATGACATCATCCTGACCAAGCAATATCAGCTAATTGTTCACGATGCTAAGACATTACAGCAAGTTTATACTGAATTTCAAACGCTTGGAATATCACACATTTCAATTGAAAAATTAGACCACTCAAAGATTGAGCAATACAGAAAAGAAGTCAAAGTCAACGCGGTTAAAGCTGCAAAGGAGAAAGCCGAAGGATTGGCATCGGCAGTAAACCAGTCAATTGGAAGAGCGCTCTACATACAGGAGGTTGACTTGTTCAATCCATATTTAACATCCAACTCTCTTCAAAACCGGGCCCAAAATTCGCTTCTCAAGCTGACTGATAACATCATTGATTCAGAAGAACCCGCCATTGAATTTGAGAAAATCAACCTGGAGTACGCCATACTGGTAAGGTTTGAGTTAAAGTAAGGGCGCCATGTTGTAAGCAACTTTGAGGTATGATTTACCAATAGTGCAAACAGCCAATTCGCGCGATTAAACGGCTATTAAACCGGTAAAATGCATACACAAAAGCCCTTCAATCGAAAGCCGCTTCTGAACAGGGACAATAGAAAAGACCCGCGGAATCTTCAAAGAAGGAAACCGTCGTAAAATAAGCACAATGGAGTTTTTAGAATTAGCTAAAAGAAGATGTTCAGTTCGTTCGTTTACGAGCAGACATATTGAAAATGATTTACTTGAATATATCCTTGAAGCCGGACGTGTTGCGCCATCGGCATGTAATAAGCAGCCTCAACGGATTATTGTAGTACAACAATCAGAAAATATTGAAAAAGTAAAGAAAGCCTATAACACATTTGGTTCGCAGTGCATACTGATAATATGCAGGGATGAACGGGTAGCGCTTGTACGTGAGTTTGACGGTAAATGCTCGGGCGATCTGGATATAGGAATTGTAGCTGACCACATGATGCTTGCTGCAAGAGAAAAAGGAATCGGGAGTGTTATGGTAGGACTGTTTGATCCGCGCATTCTAAGAATAGAATTCAAAATACCCGATTATATTCAGCCGACAGCCCTGCTCATTTTGGGTTACCCCAAAACCGGTTTTTCCGATTTTAATCGACATGACAGGGAGCGTAAGCCGATCAGCAAAACGGTCATGATGGAAGAATATATTGAGGTGGAAGAACAGACTCACACAATCACTTCGGAAAACGAAGGGTTTGATTAAAAGATTTCTTTATCTGCCGTCTGATCACCGACCAGAGCAAAACAATTGCAACACGAAAAGACCGGATCAAAGTCTTTCAGACACTTTTAAAAATATAATAAAGCTGCGTCTGCAATTATCTTGATGGTCTCAGCATAGATCTGAATTCACCAATGAGTTTCCTTGTATCGATAAAGCGGTTATACTTGTACTGAAATTCATCGCCTGGCCTGGTTTTATTCTATTGTCAATTACTATACCCGTAGAAAAGCAAATACAATCAGTATACACATAAGAATCCATTTCGCCAGGTAAGTTCGTCATGGCGTTTCGGCGAATCAGTTTAAAATATTATTTTTGCAGAGAAAATATTTAAAACCAAACTCACGATGTTGTCATGATTTCTTTCCATCAATAAGTTAAGCGCGTAGAAACCTACGCCTGCATTTTGTACTTATAAAAAGAAGAAACATGATTAGCCTGCGAAATATATCTTATACACATCCTGACAAAACACTGTTGTTCAGCCACCTGTCGTTGAATATCAATCAGCACGACAAGATTGCTCTAATCGGTAACAACGGTTCCGGTAAATCTACACTGTTAAGAATCATGACCGGAGACCTCCTTCCCTCTGACGGAGAATTATTTAATGATGCCCCACCCTATTATATCCCACAGGTCTTTGGGCAGTTTAACCATCTGACTATTGCGCAGGCACTTCAAATTGAGGATAAGATCACAGCTTTGAAGGAAATACTTGAGGGAAACGTTACAGAAAACAACCTGTCTATACTCAGCGATGATTGGACCATCGAAGACCGTTGCATTGAATCATTAAAGTACTGGCAACTGGAAGATATGCCACTTACCCGGAAGTTGGAAACCTTAAGCGGTGGTCAAAAAGCAAAAGTGTTTCTGGCAGGAATCCATATCCATCAGCCGGAAATTGTGCTGATGGATGAACCAAGCAACCATATGGATACAGTGGCCAGGCAATTGCTTTACGACTTCATCCGGTCGACTTCAGTAAGCATGGTTGTGGTAAGTCATGACCGGAAAATGTTGAACCTGTTAGACAAGGTTGTTGAGCTGGGCAAACCCGGCATCAAAGTTTATGGTGGCAACTACGAATTCTATGTAGCGCAAAAGCAGATAGAGGATAATGCATTGAAACAGGATGTCGCCAGCCGGGAAAAGACACTGCGAAAGGCTCTGGAGAAAGAACAGGAAACAATGGAACGACAGCAAAAACTTGATTCCCGCGGCAAGAAGAAGCAGGAAAAAGCAGGTATTCCAACCATCATGCTAAATACCTTCAAAAACAATGCAGAAAAGAGTACTGCCAAAATCAGGGGTATTCATGCGGGAAGGGTTGACGGGTTGACTCAGGAATTGATTACACTAAAAAAAAGCCTTCCAGCACCCGACATGATTAAGTTTGGCTTTAACGATTCACCGATCCATAAAGGGAAGATTTTATTTTCAGCCAATAGCATCAACTTTGGCTACACTGATCATCAGCTATGGGCTGAAAACCTGAGTTTTCAAATCATCAGTGGAGAGCGCATCGCCCTGAAGGGGGTAAATGGCTCAGGCAAGACAACCCTGATAAGGATTATCTTAGGTGATCTGGAACCTCAAACAGGGCGGGTATACTGGGCAAAGCACCAAACGGTGTACATTGATCAGGATTATAAGCTCATCAACAACCAACTTAATATCTATGAACAGGCAACACAATTCAATACCTCCGCATTACAGGAATATGAGATCAAGACACGGCTGAACAGGTTCCTTTTTACAGCAGGAGATTGGGATAAGCCTTGCAGCACATTAAGTGGTGGCGAGAAGATGCGTCTGATGCTCTGTTGCCTGACTATCCAAACCCACACACCCGACATCATCCTGCTGGATGAACCTACCAACAACCTTGATGTCCAAAATATCGGTATACTCACGGCGGCGCTCAACGAATATCAGGGAACCCTCCTTGTTGTCTCACATGACGAGTATTTCCTCAGCCAGATTAAAATAGAGAGAGAAATACTATTGAATTGATGTATGCCTTTTTACTAATAAATGTAAACATCCTTGAAGAAAACACGGATTTGCATTGGAATTGCCTCATCATACATGAAACTGAACAAGCTAGTATCAGGCAGGCTTATCAAAGCCGGATTGAAAACCTATAGCCTGTTACTATAAAAGTACAGTGGATCATCATAAGCATGGCTTTAAACAGCATCATTTTAAACAAACTGATATAGTTTAAACCTCAACTCAGACAATCCGACAGGACGAATAAACGCAGGTACAGTAGTAATACAACGGGTTTTAATTCAAAGACTGTTAAGCGAAGCCTCCGTGCAGAAATACGGCCTAAGGAGAGCTATTTTTTTTTGATATCCGGGTTAAGCATCTGGTGGATTAAAACGAGTAATTCTTTTCGTGAAAATGGTTTAGAAAGGTAATGGCTGCATCCGCGGGAAAGGTATTCATGCCGGTGATGGCTGAAGGCATTGGCAGTAATGGCAGCAATTGGCACAAGTTTATTTTCCTGCTGTAGCCTGATTAGCTCTACAGCAGTAAGTCCGCTTATTCCGTTTCCAAGGTTTATATCCATAAGAATGCCATCAAATCGCAGGGTGTTGGCACGATCCACTGCTTCTTCACCACTCTTCACCCTGACGACACGACATGAATCCTCAAGAATACTGGTTGCCACCATGGCGCTGGGTTCATCATCCTCAACCAGTAAAATATATGGTTTTGGGCGGTTAAATAAAAGATCAGAATAATCAGAAAATTCCTTTTCAGGGGTAGCGCTTTTCTCCGGATCATTAACAAGCGGGAAAGGAGAAAGAGGCAGGTAAAGCGAAAACGAACTCCCCTGCCCCAAAACGCTCTCAACGGCCAGTGTTCCACCAATCATCTGCGCGAATCTTTGCGAAACATGCAAACCAAGCCCTGTTCCCTCGAATGCCCTGCTGGCACCCTCACTCACCTGCCTGAATTCATCAAATATCAATCCCAGATGCTCCTGGGCTATACCAATTCCAGTGTCTTTCACGGTGATCCAGACGATTGACTTATTGTCGGCCGTTCCTTTACCATATGATAAACTAATAGTGCCTTCTCTAGTAAACTTTATTGCATTACTGATGAGGTTATTGAGGATTTTCTCAACCAGAACTGCATTGGTAACAGTGGTCAGCGTAGTATCAGAATCATTGACCTCAAGAATAAGTCCTGCAGCAATAACAGCCATTGCGGCAGAATCGGCACATTGCCTGACGAGCCGGGCAATATTCACTACATTGTATTCGTCACGAGGGTTCTGCGTCTCTGCTACCGAAAGATCCAATATCCCTGTAAGGGTATGCAGTAACCTTTCGCCACTTTGAAGGATATTTTCTGCCATTGTCCGATGCGTCTCATCTGCCAGATCACTGACGAGGAACTCAGCAAAACCCATGATACCGGTAAGTGGAGTGCGGATTTCATGACTCAGATTAGCCATTAGACGCGACTTCAACAGACTCACTTCTTCGGCTTTCACTCGTGCAGCCATGATCTCCAGTTCCGTTTTCTTAAGGGTGGAAATGTCAATATTCACTCCAATCATCCTGATGGCACTTTCATCAGCATCACGAATGATGGTGGCGAATCCCTTTAAATAACGAATCGATTTGTCGTCCAGTACGATTCTAAATTCTATTGTCAACTCTTCATCATGCTGAACGGCCTTTTCTACTGCCAGAAGGGTACTTTCCCTGTCATCAGGGTGAACCCGTTGTCTCCAGCTATCGCCGTAGTTTGTGCAATTGTGCTGATCAATTTCAAGAAGTTTAAACATGTTTTCGTCCCACTCCATTGCACCTGACTTAATATCCCAGTCCCAGATACCCATTCCTGCTGCCAGAGTTGCCAGATTAAGCCTTTTGTTAAGTTTAAACAAGTTGTCTTCTGCAGATTTTCGCCATGAGATATCAATCAGCGTTACAACCACCTGTATCAGATTTCCGGAAGCATCATATTCAGGATATGCATCGACCAATGCCCAGTTAATATCGCCGCTAACCTCACAAACTACCCCTAAAATTCGATTACTGATTGGCGTTTGCGTTTTCAGCACCTGAATAGCTGGACATTGATCCCGCGTAAGGTGTTTTCTCTCCTCATCCACAAAATGCCAGCCACCATCACTATCTGACGATCCTTGTAGTGATTCCAGCCCTTTACCCAGAATTCTCGAAGCCTCCTGATTGCTTAGTATGATACTTGCATCGGCAGCATACACGAGGACTCCTGCATGCAGATGGTCTATCAGGTAGCGATATTTTGTTTCACTCCTGGATAGCTTTTCTTCTGTGAGACGGTATATAGTTATATCGCGCGAAACACCCAGAAAATGCAAAAAATTGCCTGAATCATCAAACACACTATTCAAGAGAACTTCCGACCAAATCTTCGAACCATTCTTGTGTACCTGTTCAATATCAAATGTAAAAGGCTCCGGCCTTTCACCAGCCATGATTCTCATCTTTACTTTCTTCGCTATATCCTTAACCAGTTTATAGGATTCTGGCGTTACAACCTCACCGATCTTTTGAATCATTGCTTCTTCGGGCGACACGCCACGATGTCGGAGGACGGACGGGCTTATATACAAAAATTTACCATTAATGTCCATGGTCCAGACAACATCTGTCAGGTTCTCTGTCAGATTTCTGAAGAGGGCTTCACTCTCACGGAGTCTCCTCTCAGCTTCTTTCCGTCGGGTAATATCACGGTTAATCGTAAGAATGGCAGTTTCACCCCGGTAGTTGATGGTTGATGCTTTTATCTCCAGGTCCAGAATACGCCCCTCTTTTGTCCTTTGCTGACTATCCATGCTTATTGTTCCCTGACCTTTTCTAAACTCGGCCATATGCTTTGCCCCTGCAATTGGATCAACAGTAATGTCGATCAGTGACAAGCCAATAAATTCTTCCCTTGTAAAGCCATAGACCAACGAAGCATGCTGATTCACATCAAGTACAATCTCACCTTCAGGCCTGAAAATAATGATTGCATCATGCGCGTGGTCAAATAACTGACGAAAGTCATCTTCCTTCCGGCCTTCATCAGACAGTCCAGCCCACTTGATTTCGGTTTCATTGTTTTCAATTTCTACCTCAATCTTTCTATGAAAGTTCAAGCCATTTATATCCTGATTCTTTAATCCTGAAAACAATCGTACAATAAATTCCGTACTGGAAACAAGATCTTCGAGTTCATAAAATGGAATGAAATCTTGCCGACGAGGCTCCTGAAACAGGCAAGGTTTCTGCAATGACTCTTCTGCCTTACTCATTGACCAATTGGCGGAATCTGTTATAAACTGACCAGCCACAACATAACCTAACGGATGAAGGGTTTCAGGAAGCTTTATAACCAATTCCCCGAGACCTATCTCATTAATATATAGTGACGCTATATCGGATATACCGGGATATTCTGAGAAGGAATTTGGAAATTGGCGATAATTAATGAAGCGAAAGTTATCACAAACTGAATTTCCAATTATTATCATGCCAACTGAGGCAAGTCGAGTTCCATTTTCATCGAAAACAACTATACCTAAATTAGTTGATTTCGCCAACTGACTAACCTGACCCAAAAGCACAGTATACTCATCTACTGCACATTGAATAACATTCGATTCGTCACTAAACATTAAAATTGTTTTCTTTGTACTAAAAAGCGGTCTCAAAGATAGATAATTTTTACAACTTTCCATATATCACACAATACTTTACAAATTCTGGAAACGTCATTTCAGCATGACAGAGAAACGTATATAGTTTACGAGTGCGAAAAACAATCATCTCATTTTAAAAATTGGAAAACAGACAACTGCTTTGAAGCAGGCCAAAACAAATTCCGGAGTCAAGATTTCAGAAGTTGGGAACCAAGTCAATATCAAACATGGAATAAAACTTTTAAAGCTACATAGGTATTGACGAATTGACAAAATCAAAACTTTCTATTCTTCATCCTGAAAATCCTCAAAAAAAGTAAAGGCGCACCATTACTGGCGCGCCTTTCGGGCTGCTGCAAAAACATCTGGAAAAACCAGATATCTCTCTACTTCTGCAGGTAACATAAATAGTTAACCTGCCTGCTCAAGTTAACTCTAGATTCTTCCTTCCGGGGGGCAATTCCTGGCTACCGGATTCGCCCACAGACGGAAGTCCATCCGCTGACGTTGTTAGATTTTGGTGACAGGTTAATGAATAGAGAATGTTTAGTTAAAGTATCTGATTAAAAATGGACAATGTATCTTAAAAAGCTGCAAAATAATTAACCACATACGCTGTCTGATTCCCCCTTCTTATGCTTTCCACTACGTGACATATATGTGTGTTGTTATCAGGGGCTGTGTTTAAAAATGCTTACTATGTATTCCGATTTTCGGGTCACGATTTGGATTAACAGATGGGATAGTATTGCTAAAAGAAATCTATGGTTATGAATATCGATTAAAGTATAAACTAAACAACCACGTTTTAATATACAAAACGTGAAAACATGTTGATCAGATGGTTACGCCCGGGCTTAAGCCTGAGAACTGGTAAGGTTGGTGTGATAAACAGGTAACGGCAAGCATTTTTATCATCCATGTTCCTGGGGGCAACATCCGGCTGAGGATGTTGCCCCGGAACAGAAGGCTGGAAAGACCAGCAGGAACTGATTTTGGTTGCAGGTACACTAAAAACTAACACTCAGGAAATGCGTCTGCTGATAGAGGTCTGCAGTATTCACAGGCTGAATCTGATCATACCTCACAGGCGCAAGTTGACTCATATAATGAACCCTGACTTTAACGATATAAAATGGAAAATTCACCAGATATGGAACAACACAAGTCAGACTAACAACATTCCCCCCGTTCTGCAACCAATCGACCGGATTTGCAGAGGTGATGGTATATGTATTCCCAAGAATATCACATACCTCAAAAAATGCTGTGTACTGAGTGTTGATCTGATCTTCGATTTTAAGTTTTACGTTAATCGTCTGGGCATTAGCTACCACCGCAAAAAACATGATGAATGCAGCGATAATCATTCGGGAAACAGTTTTCATAACAGTTTAGATTAGATAAGGCTTGATATAAAAAAGAGTACAGCAACCTGTTCTCCCCTAAATGGTAAATCAAATAAGTTATGGGGATTGCAGGTGGGCATAATTTCTTTATCGGCAGGATGAAATAGTTGCGGTAATATAACGGAGACGTCACTTTGTTCAATCCAAACAGAAACCAGAATGGTGGTATCACTGTTGACTAAAACGCTCCACTGTCGGTCGTCAATCTCTACTTCGAGATTTGCGCTACAGGTGAGTGCAAAAGGACCAAGAATTGTTTGCTGATCTGTGGTGGCAACGTAAACAGTAGCACTACAGGATGATTCCGTATGATTTGTTGAGCTTGAACCTGTAATCAGCACCTTTCGCTTACCATCAGTAACATTTTCGCCACCAGAACTCTCCGAAAAGACTTCCTGAGATTCAACCACTACATTATAGGATGGAATTGGATTTTGAGCCAGTAAGTCAACACTCAAAAAAACTGGCAGTACTGCCATAAGGATAATTAGTAAAAACGAACAACGTTGACCAGCTTTCATTGACTAAGGTATTGAAAGCAACAAAAATATACGAAAAACAATCACAATTACAAAATAATTTCCTCCAAATTAATGGCGGTTTCCCGCCATTAATTCGGAGGAATCTCTTTAAAAACTTCCTAGAAATAAATTATTTAAGATTTTTCTTAAGGAAATGCAGCTTCAATTGGGAGGGAAAAACTCCCTCCAGATTAAAAACACTTTCCAAAAAATGCTATGGCAAGAGACCAATTTTGATACATTTTACTACCAATTCAATGGTTGTGCCGACCCGAAGTTTCTCCCTCATCTGACGAAGGCTTTTCTCTACCCCCGACAGTTTCATATCCATCAAAACTGCAATTTCTTTCTGCTGGCAACCCTTCCTCATTAACCTGAGAATCTCCAACTGACCGTCTGACAGAATGAGATCTGATTTTGTGACAGATATTTTATCAGGCGACCGACCGGTTGCAGATTCAGCGTTCTTTTTCCTCTCCGCGAAGGCCTGGGTAATACCTGATAGTACTTGTTTGATCTCTCGTGCATCAGCCACCTTCTCTATATAACCATCCGCACCGGCACTAAGTGTTTTAATCTTCCAGATTTCTCTGGACTCGGTCGAGAAAATCACTACGGGTGAATGAGGATAAGCCTCTTTTATTCTTCTGATGTTGTCGATGGGATCTGAATTAGATCCCAAAAAAAGATCGAGCAATACCAGATTAAAACGGTCTTCGCCGAACTTCCGGATGGCATTATCGACAGTATCAGTATGACACGTCAAACAAACTCCATCCCGACGTCCACGGAACATTTCCTGTATTCCTTTTGAGATGATTGGATGGTCGTCAATTAATAATATTCTTATCATTTTAATTAAGTCAATTAAGTTTCAATGCAATTCTCCAAATAGCACCACCCGAAGTGCCGCTTACATGGGTTAGCTTTGCCCCGATTAGCATTGCACGGTGATAAAGACCCTTAACCCCCGATCCTGCTATCATCGTCACCGGAAAACCTGGACCGGTATCTGAGACAGTCACCACCAATTGATTACCAATATCTTTGCCATCAATCGTTATTGTGCATCCGGGTGCATGGACAACAGAATTCTGCACCATTTCAGTAATCATCCGTAGAAGGTGCATGCGTTTGTCATCAGATGGTTCCTGATGAATCTCAAATCTGGTGGTAATTGCTGCATTATAACATTGATGGTAGGTCTGGGCAATCAACGCTACCGACTCTGCAAATGTAAGCGATGGATGACTAAACTGAAGCAGATGACTCATATTTCTGATATTCATCCGGGCTTTATTTAGTGCCTCCTCTTTATTCCCGGTATTCCCGCTGATTGCTGCAGCAAGAAGTCCTGCAATGTCGTGCAATTCCCTCCCCAGGTTAATAGTGGTCATATCGTTTGCAAGGATGATTTCAGCGGCAGATTCCAACTTCTGCCTGCCGAATTTCAGCTTCTGACGTTGTCGGTACCATACAAAGGCCGCAACTACGAGCAGAAGGGCAAAAAAGGTGACAACAAACCAAAGCTGAAGAATAATCAATTCGCGACGATTGTCCTCTATGCTTCGGGCCTGATCTCTGATTTGTTCATCCTTCTGCTGAACGTCGTGCATTGTCATCAATAGCCGCAACTGGGCAGCCCCCGACAAAGCGACAGCTCTTTCACGTGCATCAAGTGCCAGTTTCTGCTGAACCTGTGCCTCCTGAAAACGTCCCTGCATCACGAGAATATCCGCATAACTATCATGCAGGGTCGACAACCAATCGTAATTGCCTATACTTTTACATAAAGGTAAGGCTGAATCAGCAAAAATCACATTAGCCTCTCCAAAATGCCCGGTCTCAGCATAAGCATATCCCAACAAATTTAAGGCTGCCACAGTGATAAGCGGATAATTATTTCCCAAAACTTTCAACGATTCCCTGAGAAGCGGGAAGGCCTGATAAGGCGGCAGGTCAACAGCCAGATTCAACAATGCGCTTCCAAGTTGAAAGTCGGCACCTTTAACCTGACGCAATATCTGAAGTCCTTCATTTTGCATCCTGATAAGACTCATATCATTGGTATCTATAACCTTTGCCATATTTAAAACCGTAACAGCATAACCGACCTCCCTTGGCATTTCGCGGGAAATTTTAAACGCTTGCCTGAAAATTCTCACCGCCTCGACCGAATCACTCATCGTGAGTCGCAGAACAGCCAGATCATTCAGAATCAATGCAGCAAGATCTGGGTGATCTGATTCAAGTGCCAGTTTCCTCGCCTTTATCAGGTATGGAAGTGCTCCGTTTTTATCACCCGCCCTGATCAACAGGGCACCTATATTGGAATTCAGATAGGCCAGTAGATCATTGTCATTACAGTGTCTGGAAATTTGTAAAGCCTTCAGGTAGCAGTTGTATGCCGAATCAGGACAGGCCATGTTATTTGAATTACCCAGATAGAAAATGCCATAGGCTATCTGACATGAGTCACCGGATTGTCGGGCCATTTCAAGCGCTTTATAACCATATTTCCGCGCAAGATTTGGATTTTGCTCACGCAGGTTAAAGCACAATTGCCCCAACTTTACCAGACTATCATTCTGCAAATTATGGGAAAAATTTTGAGCATGCAAACGATCCGTCAGAATCAGAAATAACAGACATATGAATAACCCTGAGTTTCTCATCGCAATAGATTTGAAACAAAGGTAACATTTAAAACAAATTCATTTGTGACGATCGATTCTCAATGGTAATTTAAGATTCTTTGACTTTTGCTTCGACTGACACAGGAAAGGTCAATTCTCACGATCGCCTTAAACAACACCAAAGGACGCTACGCTAAAAGCAATCTTTCAATCCAGCATCAACTGCTCATCAGCTTTGAGTACCTTGAGGCCATCACCGCTTGTCTGTTAAAAAAATACCGGAGATACACTTTATATAAACTAATCCTATACCTTTTCTGATACCATATAGCCGGAACAAAAACACGACTACCAGATGGCGAACATATTGTGTAGGCTCTCATTGCAGACTCATTTCATTCCATAGCCAGACGTAAACTCTGACAAGCAAACCTAAAGCGAAAATTATCTGATGATTTAACAAAAGAAATCAGACCATTTCATTGTTTTAACCGACTGTGATCCGTCCTTCCTGATTCAACTTCTCCGCAAGCTTAGATTCAATAGTGAACCACATGACGCATTGCCGGCAGATTAGTTTGTTACACAACTTCATGAAATGAAATCCGTGAGAATATTCTTTTGAAAACTTTGATCTCTTTTTACCGTCCATTACCGGGTTGCAACATACTATTAAATACCATTTACAAATTTCGTGCCGAAAATCACACATAATCATGCTTCCTTCATATATAAGATACCAAAACGTTACTACAACCATAAGCGTTTCATAAGAAATATTCGAATTTGCCCTAACTTTGGTATGACTTTGATCTAACTGAGGCATAAAAGAGGGCTATAAAAACCAGATATTCAATTGTTTAAAAAAATAATATTATGTGACCTTCCCTCACTTATTTTCTAAAATAAAGTGAAAATATTTTTCAACAGGGGCAAACCCAAGCGTTAATACCTATCCAAATATCAGAATTTAGTGTACTTTATGGAAACAAAAATATTTCTGCCACCCTGATGGCCGACCCTGTTTTACCGGACAGGAAAAACATACCATATATATGACTATAAAGTTTAACAGAGCAGGCCTTCCTACCTTCAGGACAGAAATATCGAAAGCACACTAATAAGATGTACCAGCCAGAGTGCGGGAAAGTACCCCACTACCGACCACCAGGGTTGACCTCCCTGATCTTTTCAGGCATGGCAAAGGGCTTTTCTAACCAAAGTTTTCAGAAGAATATTAAAGTATTTGTCACGCATATCACATATTATAAAACAGATACAGGTTCCATTCAAAAAAAACACAGTAAGATTACTATGAATACATGAAATTATTGCAATATAAAGAATACATTAAAAAAAGTTAAAAATGCATTTTAAGATAATAACCTATTTTTCGATTCGTTATTTTCGCATCATCATCCAAGGTCAAGTTTGAATTTAGAGAGAGATTCTGAATTTGACTTTATTTAGCTAATAGCCCTGTGCTATCAGTGCAAACAGCAATGTGTTTGCACCTGCAAGAATAGTTAAATCAATTTTCAACAATTTTCGTCAGGTGGTTATAATCCATCTGAATAATCCACAGACTGTACTTACAATTTAAAAATTTAACATCATGGCTTCCACGCTCACCCTTCAGGTAAACGACCAGAATGGCAATCCATTAGCCAATATTGGCGTCGAACTTCACTCCTATAATACTGGGACAGGAGTTGACATTAAAATGCACTCAAACACCCTCCTTACTGCTTCAAATGGCAGAGCAACTTTTACGTCGAATGATCCAAATCTGCTAAAAACATACCCTACATTTTACATTCAGTTGTACGAAGATTCCAAGATTATTAAAGCGACCGGAACCTATGTAACGGGTGATGTTATTAATACTGTACAAACACTTGTTTTATTCAAGACCGGCACCGGAAACAACACCTTTCAGATTAATGTACAGGATGAACTCAGCGGGCTGGCAGCAGCCGGAGTAGATGTAAAAATTCTATCCGGAGGCACTGGTGAGATCACTTTAAATTCCTCAACCATCACCACCGACACCAATGGAGATGCTAATTATGTAGTTTCTGACCAATTTTTTGCTGAGCGAAACCCGAAAGTAATCCTCGAGTTCAGAGTAAACTCGGAGCTAAGACATAGATCTGAATTAATGGACAGTGTAGATTTCTTTGGGCAAAGAGTAAAATTTAAGATAATTTCATCAACAACCGGGCATGTAGTAAACCGGGTCGTTTGTGGTACCATACTCTCAGCAGATGAGACTCCTTTGGCTGGAAAAACTGTCAAGGCCTATCAGGTCAGTACCGGGAACCGCGAGTTAATCGAATCGACAGTTACAGGCACCGATGGTGGCTATTATATATTGTATAATCAGATTCAGATTGCCGGTGCCGAGACAGCGTTCGATCTCCAGGTTGATGTTGTTGATACTGATGGTACAACTGTTTTGATAAAATCGCCCATCATCCTGAACTCAAACCTGGAAGAGACAATTAACCTTATCGTCAGCGAAAACGCTTATACAGGCCCGGCACAGTTTACAACAATTGATGATGTTCTGACCCGGGAGACTGCTGATCTGGATCTGGCGGCCATCACAGATTCTGATGTTGCCCTGCTCAGCAGGAAATTAAACCTTGGCATGTCGGATATAACCAGATGGATAGCGGTCAAGGATTTAAACGATCGGACAGGGATATCATCTGAAGTCATTTATGCTTTGCTTATTTCTTCAGGCGACAACTCCTTTGCAAATATCCTTACGCAGGGGAAGGAACGGATAATCAGCGCGGTGAAAAGTGCCCTCACTACAAATCAGATAAAAATAACCGGCACACCTGATACAGTGGCAGAGACGGCAGCAGTGGCAGTAATTAATTATGTAACAACAACCCTGACAACCAATGCAACGGTCATTCCTGATTATAAACAGTTGCTGGATGTGAAAAGCATTTCGGCTGCCAATGGGAAGATTTTCCTTACAAAGCTGTTGAGCCATGAAGGTGATGAGGCTTCTTTCTGGGAGCTTCTGGCAGCTGCACCTATATCATTTTCAACTACGCTCATCGATCAGTTTAAAGATATTACCAAATATACGGCAATCTCTTCAGGAAGCCTTGGATTGACCAAAAAGCTTCTGACAGACTTTTCATCAAAAGGATTACTGTTTGACAAAACAGTCACCCAGTGGGAAACATACCTTGAGAGCAACACATTAGCCATTCCGGAGAACTTCGAGGGAGAAACTGATTCAGAAAAACGGCATGTATGGGCTCAACACCTTGTAGAATCACTCGAATCGTATTATCCCACTGCTCATTTAACAAGAAAGATCAGCACAGATGCAGAAATATCGATAAATTATCTGGATGACTTCATCGGGCTGAATCCCGCTTTTGATTTTGCTACGAGTTCATTACTTGATGATCCGGCAGCAAACTATAACTTTCCGACCGGCTCCTCAGGTTTTAACACAGCTGTCTTTATTGAAACACTTAAGTCGGTCAAAAGGGTTTATTCGCTACTGCCCCCCAAAGGGAAAGCACCATACTTCAAATTATTATGGAACAATAACCTTCATTCGGCCATTTCTGTATCATCGAGGGGCGAAAACAGGTTAACCACGCTGGCAACTGCCGCTGCGTTGGATACCCGGGTTATTGGTGACATTTACAGAACAGCCGAACGACTCACCCTTCAATCAATTGCCTCATACCTTCATTTTACGCGCGACCTACAAGATGTATCAGATTTGGGGATTGCTGACACCAGCAACAGCAACGCGCTAATGAGCGATATCTTTGGCTCCCAGGATTATTGCCAGTGCGAACACTGTCAATCGGTATATGGTCCGGCAGCCTACCTGATGGATTTGATCAACTTTTGTGAGAATCACAATTCGATTGCCGACAGCAGTTCTACCACTTCCAAATTCATGGAATTCTTAAAAAATCGCCGCCCCGATATACCAGAACTTCTGCTTAACTGCAAAAACACGAACCAGGCAATTCCTTATCTTGACATTGTTAATGAAGTACTGGAAAGAAAAATAAGCGGTACACCTAATGGTTCTCTCCAGCAAACAGAAGGCGATCAGGACGATATCGAAGCCTACCCCCAATCACTTATTCCGGCAGTATACGACACGTTGCTTGATAAAGTATATCCCTGGCAACTTCCATTTCACCTTTGGAATGAAGAAGCAGATGCCTACCTTAACATGGTTGATACTACCAGAGAGCAAATTGCACTTCAAATTCCAAAAAGTATAACATCAACGATCAATTTTATTGATAATCAGGAATTGAAGGCTGCATTGTGCTTTCTGAAAATTACTCCTAAACTGCATGAAAAACTGGTAGGGGTACCAACATTATTGGAATTGTATAAGCTGACAATTAATAACATCAGTGAATTGCAGAAAAACCTGACTGTTTCTACCGGAGGCACCATAGCAACAGCAGCGCGAGTCAGTTTGCTTAAGTTGCTTCAAAAAACCGGACTTAGTTACCAGGAATTTCTTCAATACCTCACCTCAAAATTCATAAACCCTGCCGGAAAGACCATTGATTTTAACCTGAGTCTGGCCGAGGGAAGTACAACAGAGTATATTAAATCATGTAAACTCGAAGACGCCGGCATTGATTTCAACAGTGCAGACCTGATAAAACTATATAAATTTGTTCAGTTGCACAGGGTAACCGGATGGCAAATCTATGAACTTGACCGTGTTTTCAACGCTTTCACTATCCAGACATCCGAGGGTATAACCAACGATCTGCTAACGACCCTGTATTATATTCAGAAGATTCACCAGAATTATAAAGCCGACATTACCGGGATGCTGACCTGGTGGAAAACCATGGATGAGACAGAAAATTATGAAGATATCAAGTCGTTGTATGCGGCTACCTACGGTGCAAAAGTAAACGATGCAGTGATTAATTTCACAGCGGCTTCCTTTACTTCGGCTCCAGATAAGAACAGAATTGCAGCTGTTAATGAATTGTCGGGTGATGAATACACGCTTTTGTTATCAAAAGTACTTCCTGCAGTGCTTGGCACGAATGCAGAGGCAGTTATCGATTATCTCACGATCCTATACGGGGTATCCTATTTGTCAAAGGTCATAAGGATCAGTATTTCAGAATACATCCAACTCACTGAAATAATGGAAATGCATCCGGTTACCATTTATACCTCAAACACCCGCATTCCAAGAACCCCGAAAGAAACATCAGTATTTCTTGATGATTTGGAAACTATCCGGAAATCAGGATTTACCATTCCAGATTTTATTTACCTGATGAGTGTCAACCGGGTAAAGGATTCCGGGATTATGCCCAAAGAACTCGACGTGATTAAATTACTTACCGAGTTGCGTACCGAACTAAAAGAAGTCAGAACAAGGTATATTTTGCCCACCAGTGAGCCTGCTCAAAATCAATGGAATACAATTTCACAGATTTTTGACGTGGAAGCCGGCAACATAGTGACGTTAATTGCTGAAAACCCAACAGGGAATCAAAACAGGATCACCGAGATTACCAACCTTATTCAATCTTCATCGTACCTGTTTCCATCAGCCAACATCTCTGCTGCAATCAACAGGCTTACATTGCCGAATCATGCAGACTTCCTGAGTTCTGAGAATGACAGGCTTTCTTACTTTGTCTCCCTGTTTGGCCGGCATTTAAACCCGGGAGACAGCAGCAGCATTTATCTGCAGGCTATTGCCCACGTAAAGACCAGATTAATAGAGATTACGAACGGCCTGGTTTCAAACACTGGAACCGGCTTCTTAGAGGATAGCAGCACACCCACACAACAATTCCAGACAAATCACCCGACTGTTTTCGCCAATGTTCAAAATCTTAAACAGGCGTACCTTGCCGTTGATCCATCGCTCGACACATACCTGGGTGAATTATTCACTGACCAGGCATTTGTCAACACCTCTGGTGGCGGAATAACATCAATTTCAATTACTGAAATTGTGCCGGAGTCGCTCACTGAAACCCTGAGTGTACTTTTAAACCTTTTGGTTGAGAAAGAATCAGCAGGGGTGCTCCTCAGCAACATACTCACAGTTTACAGTGCAGCTATACCTCAAAACGAGTTGCAGCAAAGACGAAACCTGATTATACAGTGTCTCGGAGATTATATTGATGCTGAAGATCTGTGCAACAGGGTTGTCCCTAATAACGGAGGTCTTTTATTGTTGACAATCACGGCCAGGGTACTCTATACCATCGAACAGCTTATTAATTATCTGATGCGGGATGCATTGTATCAGAAATTAAGTAATGCAAGTGATTTAGAGTATAACCTGGTAAAGCTTCTTTTTAACAAATACATGAATAATTACGGACAACCGTTAACACGGCCTGCCCAATACTATTTCACTTATCATAGTTTTGTCAACTCGAACAAGGATATCTCTTTCAACTCAATACAAAGCATATTTCTGGAAATATTCTACAAATGTGCCGCCTACATCAAAGTAAACAAACTCAGCCTGGATGATGTAGATTACATCCTTAATAAAATCGTGGCTGATAATAGTCCATGGATTCGCTTCACTCATTTTCCGGCGAGATATGCTTCATTTTTCGGGAAGCCGTTATACTCGGATTGGGTCAACCTTCAGAAAAGCACCCGACTTCACCGCGCCTTATTCAGACCCGACTATTCAGTTTTTGAATTATACAAACTGACAACCAATTTGGATAAGACAGACTACCTGGGAAAGGCGACTGGATGGACTACTGATGAAACAACGTGTATCAGTTCACTACCGGCATCAGAAATGGAAGACGACCAGTGGATCAGTATCCTTGAAAACATTGTCACCATGAGCCGGAAAACGAAGATAGGTTATAATCAGCTCAAATTAATTGTTGAAGAGTCGTCCAGGAACATCACAAATATCTCCACATCAAATGCACGTGTCATACGTTATGCGGTCAAGGCTTCCTTCAGCAATTCCGCGTGGCTCGAACAGGCCGTTCCTGTTCGCAACGGGCTGCGTGAAAGGCAGAGAGATGCCATGGTAGCCTATCTTTGTTTAAACAACCTGATCGCCGACGCTACAACTCCCGACCAGCTATTCGAATACCTGTTTATAGATACACAGATGGCCTCCTGTGGCAGGATTTCACGTATCAAAGAAGCCACTCTGGCAGTGCAGACCATGATCAACAGGGCTTTATTAGGCTTGTTGCCCGATGCGATGACCTTCAGCCAGGAAAATATCGAACAATGGGATTGGCGCCGGAACTACCGGGTGTGGGAGGCTAACCGCAAGGTTTTCCTGTACCCCGAGAATTACCTGCTACCCGAATTAAGATCCGACAAGACCCCACTTTACAAAGAATTTGAAAAAAAACTGAAACAAAGCGATCTTTCAGAAGAATCAGTCAGCCAGCTTTACCGCGATTATCTTACAGGACTGGCCGATGTTGCCAATCTTGAAGTTTGTGCTTTCTCGGGTCATCACTTAATAATTGACACTCCAAACTTCGGTATAGATACTTCGCCGACTGATATGCACGTGGTGGCACGTTCGCGTACACATCCCCGTAAGTATTATTACAGAAAATGGGTAAACCAATCGTATTGGACAGCCTGGGAAGCTATGGATGTTGACATTCAGGGTGACCATATCGGCATAGCCCAATGGAATCAATACGTCGTCGTTACCTGGCTTGAGTTTAATGAAGTTGCCGAAGAACCTAATATTAAAACTCCGAAAGCTTTAGGCGGAAATCCAGACACGCCTCCTACTGATGAAGACCTTAAACCATCTAAATATCAAGAAATAAGACTGAACTGGTGCATTCGTTCGGCTGAAAGATGGGGTAAACGACAGTATTGCTCAGAACCATTAATTTGGCATCGAAGCGGCTATATAAACCTCATGACAAATAAATACAAAGCATCTCATGATAACTGTACTAAGGCTTCTTCATTGAAACCTGACGCTTTTATAACAGATGTTGCTGTAAAAGACTCAATACTTGAAGTATTTGTCAAGTACAATATCCGTTATGATGAAAACAATATTAACGCATGGACTAAGAAAACAATGGTTAATGTTGGCAGATTCTGGTTCGCGAGTATATTCGAACAACCGACTGTCGATTTTCGTCAGAATGGAGATTACTTCCAATCATTGCGAGGTTTAAAAAACTGGAACAACCTGATAGATCATAGATACATATACGAAGTAAACCAGCATTTATATTTACCTATCGGCCTTAATACTAATAACACATTATATCTCAATAAGAATTTAATGTGGCGGGTCGGAGATTCCAGATTGACCAAATCCTTTTCGGTACTCCTGCCATCAGGACAAAACGGGTACAAATATTTCAGCGGTTCTTACCCTCCGGGCTATTATTCGCAGGATCCCATCTTCTTTATGGACAGCAACGCATCATATATGATGTGCCTTGACATAAGCGCAACTCCCGGTTCTGCTTCATTATCACCACTCACCTCACTCATGGCAAGAAACCTTCCTTCAACCATAGCCCTCAATACTGATAATTTTGCTGAAATTAACGCACAGGAAACCCCAAGATTCTATTCGCTAAACGACAGCCAAACTGTGTATAGCAGAGTCAGCACACAATCTATGGTAATTGCTCAGAGTAATAGTAACCAATCGGGATCTGTTACATCAACCGGAGGAACAACAAACAACCCGGCAATTGACACCGGTAAATTCAGGCTTCTCACATTCTGCCATCCGCAGTCTGATTCATTATTACGGGAGGTTAATAAAACAGGTTTGGAATCAATCATTAATCCGGTTCCTGACAGCAAATTTTACAGACAAGGTTATGGCAAATTGATTTACTCGCCATTTACACAGTCCTCGGATCAACAAGACAGTTATGATTATGTTATCATGCCAAACGTTGTAATCAACAGCCAAATACAAAAGCCGGAAGAAAGATTACCCAGAAGATCTTTTGAGTTTGATCAAAGTTCAGCATACGGGGCCTACAACTGGGAGCTTTTCTATCACCTTCCGATGATGATAGCCGAAAGGCTTACCGCAAACGGCTCTTATGCCGAAGCACGTAAATGGTACCACGCCATTTTTAATCCCACGATTGAACCCGGTGAAGAGGGTCCGGAAAGGTTCTGGATGTTGAAGCCATTCTATGAACTATTGGCAGATATGGCTTCGGGAACGACAGCCGGTGATGAATTCGGGCAATACTACGGGTTGATGCAATTCAGCACCCAGATTGACAATTGGGAGCGCAATCCTTTCGATCCACATGCTGTGGCCCGCCTGAGAATTGTAGCCTATATGAAATATGTGTACATGAAATACCTCGACAACCTGATTGCATGGGCAGACTCACTGTATGCCCGCGACACATGGGAAACCATTCAGGAGTCGCTGCAATTATACATATTGGCAGCCGGGTTGCTTGGCCGCAGGCCTGAACAGACACGAAAGCATGAGTCGGCAGTTCTTTCGGTTGACGAATACAGCGATTCGACACAGGATGCATTTAGTAACATTCTTGTCAAAATAAACAATATTATTGCCGATACCAACTCCCAAGGCACAAACTTGGGCAACCCGAAAAACAAGCCATTCATGAAAATGGGTACCATAAACTCGCTCTACTTTGGTATTCCACACAATGAAAAGATACTGGTTTATTGGGATGTTCTGGCCGATCGCCTCTTCAAAATCAGGCATTGCATGAACATCGAGGGTGTGGAAAGGCAATTAGCCTTATTTGATCCGCCTATCGATCCAATGTTACTTGTAAGAGCCAAAGCTTCGGGATTAAGTATTGGTGCCGCGCTGAGCGAAATCAACACCCTGTTGCCTGCTTATAGGTTCCAGCACCTTCTGCAGAAAGCCGTAGAATTTGCCGGCGAGGTTAAGAGCCTGGGGCAATCGATGCTATCGGCTCTCGAGAAAAAAGATGCCGAGCAACTGAGCCTGCTGCGCAACACCCATGAAGCAAATCTGTACGAAAGCATGCGCGAAGTAAAAGTGGCCGCCATCAATGAAGCACAGGCACAACTTGAAGCCACAAAGATTGCTGCTACCTCCACGCTGAAAAGGTCGCAGTATTATCAGCAATTGCTTTCACAGGGACTGATAGATGAGGAAAAAGAACAGCTCACTTTTATGGATACCAGTTTTATTATGAGAATAGGAGGAGCAGCTCTTTCACTGGTTGGGGCATTAGTGAGTACAACCGTGCCTGAATTCACTGTAGGTTTACAAGGTTGGGGTGGTTCTCCTGTAGCCACAATTACCCATGGCGGAAAAACTATCGGGGCAGGCTGGTCACTGGTGGCTTCACAACTGAATACACTTGCCTCCCTTTCCGACAGTTTAGCCTCCCGCTCGGGCATTATGGCAGGGCACAAACGGCGCGAGCAAGATTGGAAGCTACAGAATGAACTGACGGCCATAGAGCTGAAACAAACAGACAAGCAGATACTTGCTGCTACCATCAGGCTGGAGATGGCACAATACGAACTGAACAGCCTCGACATGCAGATCAATCAGAACAAGGAGATTGAGGCTTATCTCGAAGATAAGTTCACCTCGTCTGAGTTGTATGGTTGGATGTTGACCCGCCTCTCCGATGTTTACCTTTCGGCCTACAAGCTGGCCCTCGAAATGGCCCGCAAGGCCGAAAGAGCATACCGCTTCGAACTTGCAGAATCAGACACCACGTTTATCGGAACATCCTATTGGGATTCGCTCTACAAAGGTCTGCTGGCCGGTGAATCGCTCACCTACGATTTGCACAGGATGGATGCCGCCTATACCGATAAAAACAAACGCAGGTTCGAGATGCAGAAACACATTTCGCTGGCCACTATTAACCCGACGATGCTAATTAAGCTAAGGGCAACGGGAAAATGCGAATTCGACCTCAGCGAGATGATGTATGATCTTGATTATCCGGGGCAATATCAACGGCGAATCAAATCAATCAGTATTTCGATACCGGCCGTTACCGGCCCCTATACAAACGTCAACTGCAAGCTCACGCTGGTAAGCAGCTCTTATCGAAAAAATGCTTTGCTGACCAATAATGTATACCCTCAGACAGGACCCGAAGATTCACGTTTCGTTTCAGCCGTTTCAGCCATCCAGTCGATAGCCACCAGCAACGGGATGAAAGACTCCGGGATGTTTGAATTCAATTTCAACGATGCACGATACCTCCCGTTTGAAGGTGCCGGTGCCATCAGTAAATGGACAGTTGAACTTCCCGCCGAAATCAGGCAATTCGACTACGATACCATTGCCGATGTCATCATCCACATTAATTACTCGGCACTCGAAGATGGAGTCTTAAAAGAAGCTGCATCAGACCATCTTAATGAAGAACTTACTCTGATCATGGGCCCTGAAGGATGCTTCCATCGGATGATCAGCCTGAAGCAGGAGCGTGTTGACAACCTATACCAGTTCCTCAATCCATTATCAGGAACCAATGCATCAACCAGCCTTGTGATTACGCATGACGATTTCCCATACTTTATGCACAACAAGGATATTCAGATAAGCACTGTCTCGTTGTATGTTCAGAAGGCCATCACTTCAGGAGGGATAACCATTAATTCCCAGGTTCCTTCTGTACCACCTTCATGGGTTCCCCTAGCTACTCCTGAAAATACGCCCTCCTGGAGCCACATTGAGACAGATACAAATATCTCACTTGATACGTCTGATGAAGAGCTGGCAATTGCTATAAGCTCCGATTCCGACTTCTCAGGAATTGACGATGTGATTGTAGTTCTTAAATATACAATTTAAAACAACCGGACATGTGATCAGGAAAACTGATCACATGTTGGCACTTAAATGACACACTCAATACCCTGATGAAAATCAGGAAACTATTCTACACTAAGGAGAGCCCGTTTATGCTCTCTCATGAATGTGGTTCTTCTTGGTGGTTCGTAATCAAATCGTACTTAACTCTAAACCATATCTATGAATTGAAATCAAAAAAACAAATCCTGTTCACCTGATTTGTAATCAGAGCAGGAAACAAAAAAGGGATGGGTTCTATCAGGCTTCTCTCTCGAAGAAAGAATCCATCCCGCTGTTTCCTTTCACCTTGAACATCCACCAAAAGTCAACAGACTTACTCTCAAATTCTTGTAAAGCTGATAGTCAGTATTATTCTCCTGTTATTTGATTAAGTAATAAATTTTTCAGGACATGTTCTATATAAGAATCAATAAAGTAAAAATCCTCAATAACCGGGAATTGTTAGGAAAGGGTGAGATTCAACTAATGAGTTTCATCACCGGGGCAGAACAGGATTTTCCAATGTTACAGCAGTTTTTTGTCACACAAAGTGAAGCAGAAAAAATTGCCATAGTTAAAGATGCCGCGATGAAAATACTCAGTTCCCGCATTTTACTCCCGATACAAAAGGTAAAGGACAACGCGTCGCTTTACTTTGGCGACACAGGCTACATCGTGTTCAAATCACCGGTAATCCCCGACGATTTTAGCTGGATGTTACTGGCCATCGAGAAAGATTCCCGGACACGTGAAACAGGGACATTAATCTCAACAATACTGACTGATAGCAACCTTGGCACAATTGCAGGTGCATTAGGTCAGGTTGCCGGGTTTTCTAATCCTGTTGCAGCATCAGTGAGCATCTTAATGAACCAGTTGGTAAATATAAGCACCGCGCTGTTTAAGGCCGATTGTGACGACCTGGCGGGGATGCTTCTTACCTCTTTTATCCGCCGCGAACATTACCCGCACGGAATACGTGATAAACAAGATACCATCGACCTTACAGGAAATATGTACGTTGATTACTCCATTTTCGGATTTGAGGAGACGACAATATCCTGACAAGATTACAACCAGTAAAACCGACCTCACATAAACTGTCTTTCAACATCAATTATGAACCAGAATTCAACCACCTCCCCCAAGGGCTACTCACTCCACATCGGATTAAACCATGTTGATCCCGAACACTATTCAGGATGGAAAGGCACCCTGAATGCCTGCTGCAACGATGCTTCCGAAATGAGAAAGATTGCTGTTTCGCAAGGATATGTAATGATCAACACGCTTCTTAATGAGGATGCCACACGTCAGAATACAAGAAAAGCAATTGAAGAAATTGCATCGGTTATCCAACCTGGTGACCTTTTCACGCTCACTTATTCAGGGCATGGAGGACAGGTTCCCGATACCAGTGGAGACGAAGAAGATGGTCTTGATGAAACGTGGTGCCTTTTCGATGGTCAATTAATTGATGACGAACTTCAGTCGTTCTGGTCGTTGTTTCCCGACGGGGCGCATATTCTTATCATTTCTGACAGTTGCCATTCGGGAACGGTGACAAAAATGGTTAACCAAAACCTATCGCCCATGCCGGAAGAATCGCCTCGGCATATCCCGGCGAATATAGCTTACCTTACCTTTCAACAGAACGAATCATTCTATCGTGAGATCAAACAGGATGTCCGCACTTTTCGCGATGAAGGAGGGAACCCCACGGTAAGGCTCTTATCGGCTTGCCATGACAACCAGACAGCCCTTGACGGGCCTTTCAACGGGTTGTTTACCTCACATTTGCTGATGGTATGGAAAAACGGGGCATTCAGGGGCAATTACAATAATTTCTTTGCAGAAATCAGTAAAGGTATGCCCTCAGGCCAGACTCCCCAACACAGGCTTTCAGGCCCGCCACAACCTGCATGGGATGCTTCTGTTCCATTTTCAGTTGGTGTTCAGAATGACCAATTAAAGGACAATCCTATCGTAACAGGTTCAGAATATCTCTATGACATCCATTGTCATCTGTTCAACCGCACTTTTCTGGCCAAAGAACTTTTTGCCCTCCTCGTCAGAGAAATCAAGAAACTGTTGCTAAATCAAAACAAGCCGGAGATTAATGCCGAAAAAGGGATAATAGATACCGTTGAAAGCGTGATAGACAGGCTTCGTAATATCATCGAAACCATCAGGCGGGTAAATGCATTTCTGAAAATCGGATTAAAAAAGGACAGCACTGCCATCTTCGATGAAATGAACAAGGTTTACAACGACCGCTTTATCATAACCCCTTTAATGTTTGATCTTAAGTGGTGTTTTGTCGAAAGTGCCGGTGCCGTGAAGGGGATGAAATCAGAAATCACCGAACCTGCATTGCTTTTTTATCAGGTAAAGCGTGAATTGTTTGCGCAGGTTACCCGGATAAAGGCCGAATTAAAGGTTTCGGAAAAAGCCATTGCAAGGACAGATGAGGTAGCAAAGCTTAAGAAAGAGATTGATCGCGAAATTAACAACCTCAATAAACATGTCGCCGAACTTGAACTTTCAGAGTTGGAATCAGTCGAACTCCAGGCTTCCGATAAAGGCACTTCCGATGCCGACTCCCTTTTTGATGGTTTTAGCGAACAAATCAGGCAATTGGCAGAACTTAAATCCCGACCGGGATTTAACGACCGGATACTCCCCTTTTTGGCGGTAGATCCCAGAAGAGCCGGCATACTGCAGGAAGCCATGAACACAACAGGCAGGGATAAACTATTTGCCGGGATCAAGCTATATACCCCTAACGGCTATTCACCCACAGATCCCCTGTTGTTTGGCGATGAATACGGTTCACAATGCCTATACAGGTATTGCGAAGAAAACGGCATTCCGGTAACGGCTCATAACTCATACGGAGGATTTGCCACTTTCATGAACAGGATTGAAATAACCGGTGATATTTTCCTTGACGGCAAGCTGGTTTACCTCAACCATTCGACGTATGGATTTAAAACCTCATTGTTGTCAGACGGAGGCGATGCCATCAAAGAAAGGGCATTGGCCTTGAACCATCCCCTGCTGTGGGAAAAAGTGATGCAGAAATTCCCTAAACTGAAGCTTAATCTGGCTCATTTCGGAGGAGATGAACAACTCGGCAAAGCCCTCGAAGATATTAATGACATAAACCTGTGGTCAAACCAGATCATCAGGCTTATTAAGCAGTATGACAACCTTTACACCGACTTGTCATGCACTTCCGACTTCAATGTTATAGCTAAACTAATCAGTTCGCCGGTGTACCCTTTGATTAAACATAAGCTTTTGTATGGCTCGGACTATTATCTGTTGATCCTGTTTGATCGGAAATTCGGAGAAAACGTTAAAAAGTTTGAAACACTGTTTGCCGGTGATTTTGGAATTATCGGAAAAATCAACGCCCGAAAATTTCTCTCCTATGATAGATCGTAAATATACTTTCCAGAATGTGAATAATTCGAGCTATCGCTATTCCCTTTTCAAAGGAAATTTATTCCCCGAGAAATATATAGGCGACAACGAAGCTGAAGTTGAATGGAATGCCGATAGCACGAATTCCTCGAAAGTTTTCGTTCACACGCAAAGCTACAAGGTATTTCAAAAGGAATCGATGCTTTTCCTTTGGGGAAGAAGGGGCACCGGGAAAACGGCCATCATCAGGATGCTGGATTATGAAATCAAGCAAAAGAAAAACAAACTTTACCTCTTTTCAACGGTAATACGCCCCGAAAAATTCTTCTATGACCTGACCACCATCTATCGGGATCCGATGTTTAGCAACTTCTACAAGGAGGAATTATCGATATCGTTTGTTAAGATATGGCAATGGGTCATTATTTCTTCCGCGCTTGTTGAGGTTGACCGGAATTATTCGCTACCGGATGCTGATATTCCTGATCAGATTAAAACGGTTAAAAAATATCTGGCTAAACATAAACTGGGGCACAGTTCAGGCTTATTCTTTAATGGAACCGGAGTATATAATGCCTTGCTTGAACAGCTAAAGGGAGAGTTCAAAAGAATTCAGCGCACCAACCAGTCGCCTGCCTTTTTTGTTTCCAACGTCTTGTCGAGACTTACCTCCGACGATTTCAGGACTGCAACCGAAGCGCTCTGTTCATTCCTGCATATCAGCAAGAGTAAGATTCTGGTGATGATTGATTCAAACGAGCTATATAACCTGAAAGATGAAGTGTCGGCAGCGCTGGTATCGTCATTGATGAAGGAGATACTTGATTTCTATGAAAAGAAATCATCAGGAATAATTGTCAAAGCAGCCTTCCCTTCCGAGATGTATCCCTACTTTCCGATGGAAAACATTGGAAAGATAAACGACAAAATCCATTTCATTCATTGGCGATTTAAGGATATTGTAAACCTGATCGCAAAACGATATTACAACCTGCTCATCGAGAAAGACTACCGTTTGAATGGATTGTTTAACCTGAACGATTTCGAGAATTTCACTAAGTCAAAGGAGTTTCTGGAACAGTACTTCCCCGAAACAGTAATAACCTTTTCAGGCATTAAATTCCCGACGTTCCCTTTTATAATCCGGCATACCCAAAAGAAGCCGCGGCAAATAATTACCATTCTCAACACAATTCTCTCGCTTGCAAATGAGAATGATATAAGCTTTACCTGTATCACAAAAGAGTGTATAACCGAAGGATCAAATATCAGGTTAAAGGAACTGACTGATGAGGCGTTTTCTATTTATGATTCGATTTATAATGACGCCACATCGCTTATAAAAAAGGCCTTCACAGACATGAAGAACCTGATCAAAATCAAGGACGTACACGAAAGGCTGAGCAAGTGCAAATCGCATTTGACAAGTTTCGACCGCGACGATGCCATCAGGTTGTTTTTCGAGTGCGGCTTAATAGGTATTGTCATGAAAGAGGAGCAGTATTTCACCACCAAGCACATTATTCAGTCGCTTTTTGAATATCAGGTGAAAGATATTCTTGTCGAACAATTTGATCACCTCTATGCTATCCACCCCATGTTTTATCAACCGCTGAACATTCAGGTTGATATGGAATCGCTGGTATATCCTATGCCGGTAGCTGAAGAATTTGAAGAAGATGGTCTTTTATGTTTATATAAAGATACAAATTCAAATGGATGAATTTATTAAGGATTTTTTCTCGCTGTTTCCTATGTTAAGCACCGAAACCTTAACCGTTATTATCGGGTTGATGAGCGGGATGCTCGGGACTTTTCTGACCCTCTGGGTCGAAAACAGGAAAACTGATATAAATAAAAACATCAATGTATTAACAGGATTAATGCATTCAACTAATCCGGTCAATTCGTTAAAAGTTGATGCAATTAAATCGGTTAATTCAATACGAATAAAATATATACTTAGCGTAACCAATCCAACCTTATTAACCGATTTCTGTGAGCGGATTACAGAGCTTTCGGCTGAACTCGACACCTTCATGCTGACATTCTCCTTTCTCTATAATAAGGATATAAGGTTTCACCTTGAATCAGTGTACAAAATTGTCAGGGATCTGGATAAAAGGACTAAATACTCCGACATAAGTAACCTGAGTGAAACCGACAAGCAGGAGATCTTTAACTTTTTCGATAAGCTTAATTTTCATTTTGAAAAGTCACTGATCCAGATGCAGCAGGATATCCTGCTATATGCCAACTTCAACCATGAACTTCTTCGTCTTAAATCATAAGTTTTCAAACAACACAGGCTTAAAACTAAATTATTAACGCTATGAATACCAATCCCAAATCGCCCAACCAGCCGTATACCGGACAATTTTACAAGGAACAACAGCAAACTGGTGGTAAAACTGAAGCCGTAACTGCCGGTAAAGGGGCAGCTCCATCACAGGCTGATCAGCCTGCCCAGGGGACAAAAAACACCCTGTCGCCCGAAAAGATACTTACGCTACCCAAAGGGGGTGGTGCCATCAAAGGCATTGGTGAGAAATTCCAGGCTAACCCGCTTACCGGAACCGGCTCTGTCTCTGTTCCGCTGCCTTTAAGCCCCGGGCGCGGTGATTTCACTCCTCAACTGGCTTTAAGCTATGACTCGGGTTCAGGGAACAGTGCATTTGGATTGGGTTTCTCCGTCGGGCTTCCCTCCATTTCCCGGAAAACAGATAAAGGATTGCCCCTCTATCATGACCTCGAAGAATCAGATGTGTTCGTGATGTCGGGAGCCGAAGACCTGGTAAGACTGCTGGATGCATCAGGCCAAAAAATAGCCCCTGAGGTCAGGAATGCCCAGGGCGAAAGTTACAGGGTATATGGATACAGACCCCGCACCGAAGGGTTGTTTGCCCGCATCGAAAGGTGGGAAAACACTTCAACCGGCATCAGCCACTGGAGGGCAGTAACACGCGATAACATCACCACGGTGTATGGGATGAGCAGCAATGCCCGTATTGCCCACCCGGGTGATCCGGTAAAAGTTTTCCAATGGATGATTGAACGGACAGCCGATAACCGCGGCAATCTCATCGAATATGTTTACAAGCCTGAAGACGCATCCAATATTGCACCCTCGGTATTTGAAGACCGGCGCATTGCAGATGGTGAAGCCTTCAATCAACGTTACCTTAAAAAGGTTTGTTACGGTAATTACACTCCTTCAACCGTTGTTGATGCCCCTTACACGGGCGGATGGCATTTTGAACTTATTTTCGATTACGGGGAACACTCGGGCAATACACCCTTCTACGATGAACAGGCGGACTGGGGCTGCCGTACCGATCCTTTTTCGACCTTCAGGCCCGGCTTTGAAGTACGCACCTACAGGCTTTGCCACAACATCCTGATGTTTCACCGGTTTACAGCCCTGGGAACATCTCCCTCGCTGGTGAAGATGCTCGCGCTCGATCACGAACAACGCCCTGAACTCACCCTGCTGCGAAGCATTACCTTAACCGGTTTTGAAGATTCAGATACTGAGAGCTTCCCCCCGCTTTCATTCTCCTACACCGAACCCCTGCCTGCCACAGAATGCAGGCAACTTACGGCAGGCGACATTGAAAATTTTGCGGGGGGTGATACCTTCCGATGGACTGACCTGTACGGCGAGGGGCTCAGTGGCGTATTGATGCAGGGCGGTGAGGCATGGTACTACAAGCCCAATCTTGGCGACAAGCGATATTATGATACCATGTCGGGCGAAGAACCCGGCCTCTGGCTCGGTGCCTTAAACAAGGTTGCCAGTTTTCCAAACCTTTCGAAAGGTACTGCACAATTAGGCGACATCGACGGGAACGGACGTACCGACCTCAGGGTCATGGGGCCGGGCATTGCGGGTTTCACCGAACTATCGGGTGATGGTAAGTGGGAATCATTCCGCCCGTTCAGGCATATCCCCAACATCGACATGAATGATCCTAACCTGAAGATGATTGATCTGACAGGCGACGGCCATGCCGATATACTCATCACCGAGCACCAGTGTTTTACAGCCCACTATTCCGAAGCAGCCGATGGTTTCGGTGAGGCTCATAAAACCACCAAACCTACCGATGAAATTCAAGGCCCCGCTATCGTGTTTGCCGATCTTCAGCAATCGATATACCTGGCCGATATGAGCGGCGACGGGCTTACCGATATTGTCCGTGTACGCAATGGAGCCATCGACTACTGGCCAAACCTTGGCTACGGCAGATTCGGAAAAAGAGTGAGCATGAAAGGGGCTCCCCGCTTTGATGCAACCGATAAATTCGAACAGGAACGCATACGCCTGGCCGATATCGACGGCACAGGAACCACCGATATCATTTACCTCGGCACCAAAGCCATCAGGTACTGGAAAAACATGGCAGGAAACAGTTGGAGCACTGCCTGCGAGATTACTCATTTTCCTTCGTTCAGCAAACTGGACGAAGTGAGCATCATGGATCTACAGGGCAACGGCACCAGTTGCCTTACTGCCATGACCCCTGCCCGTGATGGACAAAGTGCCAGGTTGCAATATCTTGAGCTCACGGGCGGGCAAAAGCCTTTCCTGATGTATGAAATGAACAACAACATGGGGGCAGTGACCACCCTCACCTATGCACCTTCCACCAAATTTTACCTTGCCGACCGGATGGCTGGCAGGCCCTGGATTACAAAACTCCCATTCCCCGTGCACGTGGTTGAGCGGACAGAGGTACATGACCTGCCCACCGATACACGGTATGCCACCCGCTATGCCTATCACCATGGCTATTTCGACGGGGTGGAACGTGAGTTCCGTGGCTTCGGCATGGTAGAACAATGGGATACCGATACATTGCACGACCTTACCCTGCAGGGCGAAGCCGACCAGCCACCTGTCTATAGCAAGACATGGTTTCATACAGGTGCCTTACTTGAGAGCGGTGATATTACCCGGCAATATGCTTCAGAGTACTTCAACGACCCCCAGGGATGGTTACTTCCCGACACTACCCTGCCAGAAGGACTAACTGCCACCGAAGCGAGGGAAGCATGCCGTGCCCTTCGCGGAAGTATCCTGCATCAGGAGGTTTATGCGGCCGATGGTTCTGAAATGGAGAACATCCCTTACACGACTGCTGAAAAGTCGTATGCTGTCAGGCTGCTGCAACCTCGTGGTACCAACCCCCACGCCGTGTTCCATGTAACCGAATATGATGCCCTGGCCTACAACTACGAACGCGATGCCAACAACCCCCGTGTTACCCGGCAGATGACACTCGAAACAGATGCCTACGGCAACATTACAAGGTCGGCTACCATCAGCTATCCTTCCCGACAGGCGAACCCTTCTGTCGTGGAACAAAGCAGGATGCTCGTTAAGTATGATGAGATCAGCTACATCAATGAACCTGACAACACGCTGTTCTACCGGTTGGGAGTCCCCTGTGAACAGAAATCG
>Ga0154517_134_pt1 | contig 62415 bp, 45 predicted proteins | sample RifGroE2_FD_115996 | JGI IMG/M metagenome (GOLD analysis project Ga0154517, IMG submission 115996) | Bacteroidetes bacterium GWE2_42_24
CAAACGTTACTAGAACCATAGGCGATACATAAGAAAAACATAACTTTGCCCTAACTTTGGTATGACTTTGAGGTGACTTTGGGGTAAAATGAAGCTGTAAATAACATGTAATCAGTTGTTTAAAAAATGAACTTATGTGATTATGTTCACATAAAATTTTTTTAAAAAAGTTGAAATCTTTTTTAAAAGAGGGCGAAATCGGGTATGAATACATGTCTGCAAATTGGATAATGATTCAAAATTTAGAAAGGCAATAAGTGTAAATTTGCTACTGAAGTCCGGAGAGGAAGATGGCTTTGGGTCTGGTTGGCTAATCAGTTATTTTTACATGAGCACGTAAGATTTGTTTTTCTTTGGCACGCCCTGCCAGGAAGTTAATCCGCGATAAAATAACAGTCATTGCTGCTCCGTGTTTCAGCAGGATTTTCTGTATTTGACGAATTGTTTTACGTGTTAATTCGCGTAATTCATGTAACCCGTAGACGCTTCTATCTTTATCTGCTAATCTCTTCTTCGTCCTTATTCGTGTTAATTCGTGTAATTCGTGGACGATAACTCTTTATCCACGAATTTGACGAATTTGACGAATTGTTTTCGCGTTCTTCTGTGGACGTTTCTTTTTTATCCACGAATTTGACGAATTTGACGAATTGCTTTCGCGTTCTTCTGTGGACGTTTCTTTTTTATCCACGAATTTAACGAATTTGACGAATTGTTTTTCGCGCTTTTCCGTGGACGCTGCTTTTCTTATCCACGAATCTCTTCTTCGTCCTGATTCGTGTTAATTCGTGGACGCTTCATTCTTATCCACGAATTTAACGAATTTAACGAATTGCTTTCGCGTTCTTCGGTGGACGCTTCTTCTTATCCACGAATCTCTTTTTCGTTCTTATTCGTGTTAATTCGTGTAATTCGTGGACAACTCCGGTAGCCTTGGCCTCTCCAGGAGACAACGATGCTGTGGCCATTATTTGTGCTCAATTAAAGGATTCCGAAACTGAAATCCCAGGCATTAACCTCAGGCTAATTTGTAAAACCGCGACAATTGATTCTCCGCCAGGTCAGGAGTTCTGAGTTTGAGTTTCAAAATTCCGATATTTTTACTGTAGGCCAATGGTTTTGGCTGTGGCTACAACCAGAGACCATAAAAACTACCTTTGTTGAAAAATTGACGTGGGAGGATTACCAACATTTAAAGAGATCAGGGCGGTTGCCTGGCCAATTATTCTGAGTCTAATTGCCCAGAATGTTGTCAATGTGACCGATACCGCTTTTCTTGGAAGGCTTGGCCCTATTCCATTGGGGGCATCTGCATTGGGCGGGTTGCTATACATTGCCATTTATATGTTGGGATTCGGTTTCGGTAGCGGAGCGCAGATTTTAATCTCACGAAGGAACGGTGAAAAGCGGTATGAGGAAACAGGCCGGATCACAAATCAGACTTTTCTGGCAACAAGCCTCTTCGGAATTATTATTATCATACTCGTGCAATGGTTTGCATCTCCATTTCTCAATGCCCTTATCTCATCGCCTGATGTTGGGAAGGCGACCATCGAATATACTACCATGCGGATATGGGGGTTGGTGTTTGCCTTTGCAAACATTTCTTTCCGTGCATTTTATGTAGGAATAGCCCGTACTCAATTACTGGGGTATAGTGCCGCAGTGATGGCGGTAGTCAATATATGGCTTGACTATACTCTCATTTTTGGCCATTTCGGATTTCCTGCCATGGGTATTAAAGGGGCTGCCCTTGCTTCTGTAATTGCTGAAGCATCAGCTGTTGTGTTTACCGTAATCTATACTTTACACACTGTCGACTTATCGCGCTATAGAATCTTCACTGCTTCACCTGCTCATCGTCTGACCCTGATCCAGACCATCGATATCTCGGTGTGGGTGATGCTGCAGAATTTTCTTTCACTGGGAAGTTGGTTCCTTTTTTTTGTGATTGTCGAAAAGTCGGGTGAACTCAATCTGGCTATTTCCAATATTATCAGAAGCATCTACATGGTGCTTATAATCCCTATACTCGGATTTGCCACTGCTGCCAATACGCTGGTAAGCAATTCAATAGGAGCACATGGATCCCGTTATACTGCACAAATTATTGGACGTGTGATGATTCAGGGTTTCTGGTACATTATTCCAATTCTTTTGATTGCGATTGTGCTGGCTAAACCCATTGTGTCGGTTTATACCAGTGATGCAAGACTTATTCTGGCGACTGTTCCGGCATTACGCCTGGTATGTGGAGTCATGGTACTGTTTAATGCGGCCTATATCCTTTTTCAGGGAGTGGCGGCCACCGGGAACACGCGTATTACACTGGCCATCGAAGCCTTTGCTATTGTCATCTATCTTTGGTATTCGTGGACCATTACAGTCGTTTGGAAGTTCAGTATCACCGCCATCTGGACGAATGAATACCTCTATTTCGTACTTCTCGGAATTCTTTCATACTTTTACTTCACTTTCGGCAACTGGCGCCGGAAGGTGATTTAATTTCCCCCAGTTGATATTTTATGATGAAATCCGATAACCCTGAACCGCTTAAATTGTCGGCTGTAATTATTACGCTGAACGAGGAGGCTAACATTCAACGCTGCATCCAATCGTTGCTCATTGTGGCCGATGAGGTGGTGGTTGTTGATTCAGGCTCAACTGACCTTACGCAGGATCTGGCAACCTCGATGGGGGCAAAAGTCATTTTTCATCCTTTCGAAGGTCATATTCAACAAAAGAACTTTGCGTTGAGTGTGGCCTCCTTTCCGTTGATTCTCTCGCTTGATGCCGACGAAGCACTTTCGCCCGAACTGGCCACATCGATATGCGAGGTGAAACACTCTCCCGCGGCGATGTGTTACAGTATGAACAGGATGACCAATTATTGTGGTAAGTGGATAAGACATGGCGGATGGTATCCTGATATCAAGGTAAGGTTAATTAGGTCGGGGAAAGCCTGTTGGGATGGGGTGAATCCACATGATAAACTCACACCTGAGCCAAATGCTGATATAAGACATTTGAAGGGTGACCTGCTGCATTACTCAATCAATTCACTTGCGGATCATTTGAAACAAATCGATTATTTCACCACTATTGCTGCAAGGGAAAGGGTGAAGCAATCGAAGCCCGTCGGGATACATCATCTGTTGCTGAACCCTGCCGCCAAATTTATTAAGGACTATTTCCTGAGGGGGGGCTTCCGGGATGGACTTACCGGATTTGCCATTGCATCATTCTCGGCCTGGGCTTCCTTCTTAAAGTATATGAAAACTGCATTTTTATACCGTGGACTATAACTTTACCATTTGTCATGTCTCCACAAAGGAAAACTGGCGTGGCGGGGAACAACAACTGTTGTACCTGTTTGAGCAACTCGCAGCCGGTGATGTCAGGCAACTGGTAATTACCCCTGTGGATTCAGCATTGTCGGGTAAAACCATACTTGACGGGAGTCCTTACCTGAGGACGGTCTCCGGCAGTAAGTTTAAACCCCTGCTGATATGGCGGATAGCATGTAAATTGAAATCTTTGGCTAAGGAATATCCAACCCTGATTGTTCATGTACATGACTCGGATGCTCATACAGCCGCAATCATTTCTTCAGCTTTTATGGGAGCACAGTTCCCGGTTGTGGTAAGTCGACGGGTTGACTTTCCTGTAGGCAGGGGTTTGTTGTCAAGCTTCAAGTACAATCATAGGTCTGTTAAGAGAATTATTTGTGTTTCGGAGGAGGTCAGGCGTATTACCGGTATGTCAATCCGGAGAAAAGAAGTGATGTGCGTAATCTATGATGGCATCGATACATGCAGGTTTGAGAACGTGGCGTCTGGCTTCTTCACCAGGCAATACATGCTGCCGGAGGATACACCAGTTGTCGGAAATGTTGCCGCAATTGCGCCCCATAAAGACTATTATACTTTCGTTGATACAGCCGGGATAATCCATCGTCAGAATCCGGCTGTCAGGTTTTTTATTATCGGCAATGGCCCGCTCGAACAACAAATAATTGAGTACATAGAATCAAAAAGCCTTTCCTCTGTCATCACGTTATGTGGTTTTCTTGATCCGGTTGAACCAGCTTTAAAGAGTTTGCAAGTGTTGTTGTATACAAGTAAAACCGAAGGGCTGGGAAGTACAATTATTGATGCCTATTCTGCCGGTGTACCCGTTGTTTGCACCACGGCGGGTGGAATTGCCGAGATTGCCCATCATGGTGAAAATGCACTGACAGCACCTCCGGGCGATTCAAAGCAACTGGCAACTCATGTGATGACCTTACTTGAAAGTCCGGAATTGAGAGGCGGGTTGATTCAACGGGCACAGAAGTATGCACGGGGCTTCTCGAAGGAAATCATGGCACAACAAACACTTTCTTGTTATACCGAGCTATGCAGATCAACCGGAAACGAACGATAAATAAGGGTCCAGAGTGGATTGCAGTTGTCAATCCCAACGCGGGTACCCGCAAGGTGGCGAACGATTGGTCGCAAATCAGTGAAGCCCTTAGCCGCTGGTCGGTGCACCATGCAGCGATTTTTACAGAGAAGAGAGGTGATGCCATTGAATTAGTGAAACAGCAGATTGTGCTTGGGGTCCGTCATTTTATTGCCGTTGGCGGTGATGGCACTCTTAATGAGGTGGTCAATGGTATCTTTGGACAGGGCGATGTGCCTACAACCGATTTCACCATAGCCCTTGTTCCAGTGGGCACAGGGAATGATTGGCGACGTACCATGGGGGTTCCTGTTGGCTATGAAGAGGCTGCCCGGGCTATTGGTAAAGGCATCGTCCGGATTCAGGATGTAGGCCGTATAGATTTTATTGAAAATGGGATGATTCAGGTTCGCTATTTTGCCAACGTAGCCGGTATAGGCTATGATGCACTTGTAGCCTCGAAAGTGAACCTCAAAAAAGAAAAGGGCGCCCACGGTGTCTTCACATACTTGTCAAGTCTGGTAAGCAGTCTGTTTCGTTACCGCGCCTGCGCACTCGATATTGCTCTTGATGATGATGAAATCAGGGCGGAGGTTTTTAGTTTGAGCATCGGAATCGGGAAGTTTAACGGTGGAGGCATGATGCAATTGCCCGAAGCACTGCCTGATGATGGCCTCTTTGACCTTACGCTGATACGTAAGATTGGGAAACTTGCCTTGTTAGGACAGATCAAAAATCTTTACGATGGAACCTTTGTAAAGCACAAAGCCGTTACGTGCCTGCGGGGCCATCATGTTGGTGTGAAGTCTGCTCAGCCGTTGATGATCGAAGCCGATGGCGAATCTATTGGGCAAACTCCTGCGACTTTTCACCTGATACCTGCCGCACTGAAGGTGGTTGTTGACCCGTTGCTTGCGGGAATAAATTCCTGTTGTTCGCAGTGAATTGAATTTCAGAATTTCGAGATTTCTGAAGCCAATAATCCGAACCCCATCAAGCATGTTATCGAGTCTTTTCCAATAACCGGATTCCCGGTTGACTATTTCATACATGGTTTTTCTTTTCTGTAATGTCAATCATCTCCCTGTTCCCCCTCTTTCCGTCGGGCAGGTTCACGTGTCACTTGAATGTCTTAGGCAAAATGTTGCGGCTTTCGAATTCTGCAGGTTATTCAAGTACTGCCTGATCGATAGTACTGCCTGTTATCTGCTGATTCATCTCAATACCATTGTGATTCAGCCTTCCTGTGTCTTAATGTCTTAATATCTAAGTGTAAAAAGAACGCTGTTTAAGTCTCATCTTTTTTTCTTTCCTTTGCATTAGCAATCACTACTTTTCTTTTTGTTTTAAATATGAAACGCTACGATCAGGATTCACGCATTGTTATGACACTCGACGCCGGAGGTACAAACTTTGTTTTTGGTGCCATTAAAGGCGAAAAGCAGATAATTCCCCATTTCAGTCTTCCGGCTGCTGCTGATAGTCTTGGTGCGGTATTGGATAATATCCGCAATGGTTTCAGGCAGGTAGCCAATGCTTTGCCCGTACCTGCTGTAGCCATCAGTTTTTGTTTTCCCGGGCCAGCCGATTATGAGCAGGGAATTATTGGGAATCTGGAGAACCTGCCCACGTTTAAAGGTGGCGTTGCCTTGGGTCCTTTTTTAGAAGATGAGTTTAAGATCCCCGTCTATATCAATAACGATGGCGACCTGTTTGCTTATGGTGAGGCCATAGCTGGCCTTTTACCAGAGGTGAATGATCTGCTTGAAAAGGCCGATCATCCTAAACGCTACCGCAATCTCTTTGGTGCAACATTTGGTACCGGCTTTGGAGGTGGCATCATCTCGCGCGGCCGTATGTTCGCAGGCGACAATTCAGCACAGGGGGAGATCAACAGGATGAGCAATAAACTCTATCCAGGTCACAGTGCCGAGGAGAGTGTCAACATCAGGGGTGTGAAACGGGTCTATATGCGCGAAGCGGATCTTACGGAGAAGGAATGTCCCGAACCTCGCGAAATCTTTGAAATAGGAATGGGTCGCCGACCAGGTCATATGGAAGCCTCAAAAAGAGCTTTCGAAGAATTGGCCATTGTGGCAGGGAATGCTATTGCCGATGCGGTAACTCTGACCGATGGACTCGTCGTACTTGGGGGCGGTCTTTCAGGAGCATGGCCTTTATTTCTCGATCGTCTCGTGGAAGAGATGAATGCTCCACATCGAACTTTTAACGACCGGCCGCTCGATCGACTTGAAATAAAGGTTTTCAATCTTGAAAATCCTGATCAGTTGAAGGCTTTCATTGCCGGTGAGCGACATCAGATTGTTGTCCCCGGTTCTACGCGAAGTATTAGCTATGATCCTATGCAGCGGATTGGTGTGGGGATTACCCGGCTGGGAACATCAGAAGCTGTTGCCGTGGGTGCCTATACCTATGCCTTGTACCGCCTTGATGGATGCCGCTTGTGATTTTCAGGCAGTAAATCAGTATATTATAAAATATTTAACAAAAGAGGCGACAAGTATCGCCTCTTTTGTTATACCTTTGCTGCGTATTGGTTCTTAACATTTGTTTAAGCTAAGAGGGAATCAGGTGAAACTCCTGAACAGTTACCGCTGCTGTAAGCTCCACTGATGTTTCGGCTCACCTTAAGCCACTGTCCGCCTCAGGCGGATGGGAAGGCCGGCCGGAATGGAGTAAGTCAGAAGACCTGCCATTACATGTTGCATTTGTGGCTTTCGGATAAAAGGCGCGATGTGTGATCTGTAAAAGGCTCATTCACCCTGTTAGTTTCGTTCCGTCAGCTGCAAATGATTGAATTTATTGATTTAATCATTTGTGGTAGATGCTTTTGTTTCAGAAAAAATACATATTCACCTTTATGGTGCTTGGGATGAGCCTCGCAGTCATGGCTCAACAGCCCGATTCTGTCGTCTCATTGCGCGAGGTGGCTATTATTTCTACTCCAATGCGGCAGGTTTCAACCACCTCCTTCAACGAACAAATTTCACCATCTCTTATTGCCGACTATGCCTCCCATCCGGTTTCGGAGTTGATTGCCCGAACGAGTGCAGTCATAATTAACCAATATGGCCCCGGTGGTTTGGCTACAATATCCCTTCGTGGATCCGGCTCCTCACAGACGGCCATCCTATGGAACGGCATCAACCTTCAAAGCCCCATGAACGGTGGTATGAATCTGAGCCAGCTTCCGGTAAACTTTATCGACGAGATTGAGGTGAACCATGGAGGGCAGGGGGCCCAGCAGGGCAATAGTGCTATCGGTGGCGTTGTGCAAATGAACAGCAGGGCTGATGTCCCGGCAGGATTTGCTGCATCGTTTACCCAAACGGCTGGTAGCTTTGGGAATTACTTTAGTGGGCTGAAACTACGCTATGGGTGCCGCAGTCTTTCGCTGACAACGCGTGTTTTTTACCAGACTGCCGAAAACAACTTTTCTTTTATCAATACTGCCCAATATGGTAAGCCCCTGATGAAGCAGCCCAATGCCGCTTTAAAACAGTATGGTTTACTGCAGACTGCCCTGTGGCAGATTAACCCGAACCAGCAACTCATCGTCAGGTTTTGGATTCAAAATTATGATAAGGAACTGCCTCCCCTGATGACCAACCTCAACAGCCGACAGCATCAGGTAGATGATGACTATAGGATGGCAGCCGAGTGGAAAGGAATGAAAGGTCGCTTCCACTGGGTTTTGCGGTCGGGTTATCTGTACAACAAGCAGTTATATAGTGACGATGCCAGCAGCCTTAGCGCCGATAACCGTGCCTCTTCATGGCAGAATAACTTTGAAGGAATGTGGCAGTTTAACGAAAGCCATCGTCTGATATTCCAGACAGGTTCTACCTTCGAGACAGGACGCAGCGATAACTATTCGGGTGAGAAACATCGAAATCTTACCTGGATGATGCTGGGCTACCGGTATGCACTCGCCGACAACAAGGCTGTAATTACCGCGACCATCCGGGAAGAACTTACCAATCTGACAACCACTCCACCCACCTTTGCTTTGGGCACTGATGTAATGCTGGTAAAAGGTCTTGTATTGCATTCCAACATCGCACGAAGTTATCGTATCCCTACCCTCAATGACCTCTACTGGAATATCTGGGGAAATCCCAATCTAAAACCTGAGCAGGGTTATACTTTTGACCTGGGACTTAATTACAAACATAAAGCAGGGGGCTGGCTTACCGAAATCGGCGTTACGGGATTCAGCAATCACATATCTGACTGGATTATCTGGCTGCCCCAGGGAACCATTTGGACACCAGAAAACCTGAAGAAGGTTTGGTCTAGAGGATTGGAGTGTCAGGCATCCGTATCATGGGCAATTTACCCGTTTAGCACAGGACTTACAGCCAAGTATAATTACATCAGAGCTGCTCAGTTGAACACTTCCGCGATGCCTGCCAATGAGCGTCTGCAATTGATTTATGTGCCTGAACACAAGGCTATGGCCTCGCTGTCATTGGGATGGAAGCACTATGATTTAAGATATGACCAATCGTTTACGGGACCTCGTTTTACAGATAGTGAAAATCTTAGTCCCCTCGAAAGCTACCTTGTGGCTGATGTTTCTGCAGGTAGTCGCTATGTTCTGAAACGTTGGCAGGCCAATGTCAGGATCAGAGTTAACAACATCTTTGATAAAAGCTATCAGGCAGTAGCCTGGTATGCGATGCCCGGCCGCCATGTCGAGTTGAGCATCACCTTTTCTTTTGCAGAACCTATTAACTAACCTTTATTTAATTCCCTAACCATGAAAATGCAGTTTTCACTCATCCGCTTCTTCAGCGCTTTGTTCTTTACCGCCGTGCTCATAACCTCTTGCAGCAAAGACAATAACCCCGATAAACCTACCGTAGTAACTCCTGTTTATTCAGGAGGGGCTTTTATCTGTAATGAAGGGGCCTTCATGCAGGGAAATGCCACCCTCGACTTCTTCAGCTATACAACCACCGCCGTGGTGAGTAATGTGTTCCAATCCATCAATCAGCGCCCGATAGGCGATGTACTTCAGTCGATGAGTGTCATTGGGGACTATGGCTACCTTGTCGTCAACAACTCCAACAAGATAGAGGTGGTGACAATGCAAGATATGAAAGAAGCAGGTGTCATCGAAGGTGTCACCGCGCCCCGTTATATCATCAAAGTTGCTGACAACAAGGCCTATGTGAGCCAATGGGGCGATGACGGCAAGATTCAGGTAGTAGATATGAAAACGCTTGAAGTGGTAAAGACCATCGAAACTGGATTGGGGCCTGAACAAATGATTATTTACAACGATCTGGTGTATGTAGCCAATGGTGGTGGTTGGGCAGCCGACAGTACCATTACGGTAATCAACCCGACGAATGATGTAGTCGTGGGAACTATTAAGGTGGGCTACAACCCTAAGAGTTTTGCAGTCGATGCAGGGGGCTCGCTTTGGGTGCTCTGCTATGGTCATATAATCTACGATCCTGTCACCTGGGCTATTGCCTCCGAGATGCCTTCAGAACTTGTCAAACTTAGTGGAACCTCACTGGGTGTTGATGAGGAGAAGGTTATCGGGATATCGGCTCACCCAACCATGCTTGCTGCCAGTCCCGATGGAAATACTTTCTATTATGGCGGAGGTTTTGGATTTTCTGGAATCTATGCATGGGACAATCAGTCAGGATCGCTCCCAACTACACCAATCTCCGATAAGATGTTTTATGGTTTCGGAGTGAATCCTGATAACGGTGAAATTTTAGGCCTTGAAGCTCCTTCTTTCACAGGCCCCGGAGTTTTGTACAGGTTCTCGCCCGATGGTACTCAATTGGGGCAATACCCGACGGGAATCGGCCCTAATTCGGTTGTTTTCTATTAACCAAAACCTAAATGAAAAGACGCCGGAACTGCAAGTTCCGGCGTCTTTTGTTATGTGAAGTTGGGACAGTATAAAGTAATATCCGGAGTAACTCATGTAATTTGCTGCGATGTAAATGAAGGCATTGAAATAGATTTTTTTGGAAAGGTTCTGATTTAGTCTGTTCTGCCATCTTTATTGTACCGGGATTTGCCTTTTGATGGCGATCTAAAGTGATCCATTTTTTTTTTTTATTGCTTAAAATCTTGGTTTAAGGAGTTGAGCTTTCTGTATGATCATTCTATCTATAACATCATGCTGATAGCCAAACATCTACAGAAAGCGAATCTGCACTTCTGTAAATCTGAGGAATCAGATTATGGTTTTATCAGGTATGGCAATTAGCTTAACTGGTAAATTCCAGTTTGAATAAGCACGGAACAAAGACAAAAAACACACTGGCTAAATTTTTGTAAAGGGTATTGAATTAACGCTCTGTTGACTATTCAGGTCGTATGTTTCAAGCGTCTTCTGGGAGACATTGTATTCCAATGGTCAATAAATGAAGGGTTGCTTTCAGATACCTAAAGTATTTTACCTGAACAAATTATTCTTATCAATGTATTCCCCCACTCCCCGAGGCATCATGTGGTCAAGATTTATTCCTTTCCTGATCCCTTCCCTAATGAGGCTTGCCGAGATGGCCATTTGGGGCGGATATAACAGGGTGATATGCGGATGCATTGCAAATTCGCCACCATTAAAACCAGGACGGGCATATACATAAACCTGATACTGTCTGAGAATCTCTTCGGGATTCTTCCACCGGTGAAAGGCCATTAGATTATCACCCCCAACGATGAGGGCAAAATCACGGGCTGGATACTTCTCCTTTAATCGCGTGAGGGTGTCGATTGTATAGGAGGGTTTTGGCATCCGGAATTCGATGTCGGTTACCCTGAATCGCGGATCATCATGAAGTGCAATTCTGATCATCTCCAACCTGTCAATTTCGGGCGCAAGTGTGAGCGAATCCTTCAGTGGGTTGTGGGGTGAGACCACAAACCATACCTCCTTCATCGGTGTGAATGCGGCGAAGTAATTGGCCATTACCATGTGCCCGACATGTATTGGGTTAAACGACCCGAAAAACAATCCTGTGAGTCCTGTGATCTCAGCCATTGTCGTGGTTTTGATTATCTGGATGTCGGTAGCATCCCCTCAGGTGATCGTTCACAATACCTGCCGCCTGAAGGAAGGCATACACGATGGTGGAACCAACGAAAGTGAAACCCCGTTTCTTCATATCCTTACTGATGGTGTCAGATAATTCGGTACGGGCAGGGATCTCCTTCATCGATGTAAAGTGGTTAATCACAACCTTCCCGTTGGTAAAGCCCCAGATGTAGTCATCAAAACTACCGAATTCCTCCCTGATTTTTATAAAGGCCTTTGCATTGGTTACCGTGCCGGTTATCTTGAGTCGGTTTCTGATGATCCCTTCATCCTGAATCAGCTCAGCGAGTTTTTTATCATTGTAGCAGGCAATCTTTTCGTAGTCGAATTGGTCGAGAGCCCGTCTGAAGTTCTCCCTTTTCTTCAGGATAGTCAGCCAACTCAACCCCGCCTGAAAGGCATCGAGGACAATAAATTCAAACCATCTATGGTCGTCGTGTAAGGGATTACCCCACTCGTGATCGTGGTATTCGTTCATCAGTGGATGGTTAAGTGTCCAGCCGCATCTTTCAGATATCATGGTATAATCAGATTGTTATTGTAGCTATTTATCAATCAGGCAGGGGAAATGGTTTCTTTCTTATTGTCAGGGGCTCTCTTGTAATGTAATTCCGGGTTTCAGGTTACTATTCTATCATCTTGATGCCCCGGTAAAGGCAGGCAAGGCGGAGGATTTTACCATAAGAGCCTGGAACCATAACAAGGTGGTTGCCCAATGGTTGATTTCTCATCTGCAGCAGGGAAGCAGCGGGCAGTTCAATCTCCAGTTGTGTCCGGCAGGCTGATGGCAAATCGGGATAATCAAGAACGGTTCCTTCGGCGATAAAGGCTTTGTCGAGCGGACCAGAAAGTCTGAAGATGGTTACCTCCTTCGCTTGAATACTTCCTTTGATGGCCAGTGAACAATCGGTTTCGTAATGTGAAGTAAGCGAAGGTTTTTCAATCATGTTGAACGGGACGGTACAATGCGAAAGCAGCAGGGTTTTGGCGGTAATCCGGGTGGTGTTTGCCATCCATGGGACGTTTCCGGCAAAGGCTCCCAGCAGCAGCATCCCGGCCATTGAAGCCAGATCGCCTTCGCAGGCTGCTACGGCTCCTTCAGTGTTCAATTGTGCCAGTGCCAGGCAGGCTGTAACCTTCCTTTGCTGTACCAAGCTAAAGCATTCTACTGCCATGGCGCAAAGTTTATGTCTGACCATGGTCTGTCGCAGCACAGCCAGCACCTGGGCCGCCTGATTCAGCCCTTGTATATTTTGTCCGTGAAAGCGTTCAATAAGGGCAGTATCAGGCAGCATACCGTTGTAGTCGGGCAGCGTGCTCCATGGAATTTCTTCCAGGGTTATCCCAAACTGACGGCGGAATCGTTCAGCAGGTACTGCAGATGCGACCAGCCAGTCGGATACACGTCCGATCAAGCCGGCTTTCTTACCATAGAACCCCTGCCACGTATTCACCATCTGTTGCCAATGGTTGAGCAGACCGGTTTCGAATGCATCCTGACAATCAGAAAGCATGGCAAAACGTCCATGACTAACCATCCATGCCATCACTTCGGTGGCTGCAGCATAAGCATTGTTGCCGCGGATGCTGAGCAACAGCACTGGCCGCTCTGGCTGAATCATCTCCAAGGCCTGCCTCTCTGAACCACCACTCATGAAGAGAATGATATCGGGTTGCTGATCGGTCATCACAAAAGTGTTAACGGGCAACCATTGTTGCATATATTGTTCAGCTTCGTGTCCGGTATCCGCGTCGGCACCCTTATTGGCAGTCCATGCGATATTGAGATGCATTGTCAGAGTTTTGTGCAAAAATACCGGAAATTTATTACAACGTCAACCCGCTTTTTTTTATTCCTGATTACTTGTTCCTGCTGAACACCCATATACAACCATGATGGCTTAACCTTTCTGTCTGACCGGCTCTTCTGTTATCGAATCTGCAATCTGGCGGTAACCTTCTCTGCTGTGGCGATTTTTTTGGGAAGTCAGGTTTGCCGCGGAGATGTACTTCTGCTTTGATTTTGGTTGTAAGTTATAGCCAGAAACCAAACCGGCCCCTGTATCGCCAAATAAATGGTCATACAGGGGCCGGAACTATAAGCTGTATGTCGGTTTAGTTCTTCAGTTCAGGGAAGCGGCCGGGTGTATAGGGAGCACCCAACTGTTCAAGCTCCGATTCTATGGCCTGCAGATCTACATTCCAAAGCGACTTCAATCTGTCGTATACAGGATTGAATTCTTTAAGGATGATATCATAGTCGTTTACCATGATCCGGGTTGGTGCCGAAGTGCTGTTCCAGTGACCCCAGACAAGGTTCCCCAGGCGCGAAGAGATGCTTGGAGGCTGGTTCTCGTTACGTCGGGCCAGCGATTCATTACCATTGAAAGCAACGAGTATCTGCCTGCAGTCCTCTTCGATTGATTTAGCTTTTCGGTCGAGGGTGAAGGATGCCCCTGGAGTAGCGGCAATTGCAGTTCTGATAGCCTTGATTCGTTTGTCAAGATCACCGGCCAATTGCTCAGCACCCATGACCACACGACCCAACGCAGCCACCTTATGCTGGAAGGCTGCCAGCGATTGCCTGTCAGAAGCGGGCAGGGTGGTGTTATCCAGAGTGAGTATCCTGAACTTTTCAGGTCCGGCAAGTTGATCGAGTTTCCCATCAGCGAAGAGCGACAGGGTTACCTGATAGTTACCGGGAGCCACTGACATACCACCACCGCCTGTGGCAAAGGGCTCGCCTGCTTCGGTGATGGGGTATATGCCGGGGTAACGCATATCCCAATTGATTTTTGCCAGCCCTTTCTGTGCGGCTGTTTTCAGAGTTCGGACTATGGTTCCTGCTTCATCGGTGATGGTGAACAGCAGGTACGCTTGTTCCTGAAGATCTTCTGCCTGGAGCTGTTCCATGGTAGGATAGGTGATATCTTTCTTCTGTTTTTCTGCCTCTTGTTCAGTCTCTTTGCGGATTTCTTTCAGTGTTTTGGGAGCCTCTTTCAACCAGTAGTAAAAGGTGGCTGCAATAGGGGGGTTTGGTGCTCCGAAATAGGTGTCACCCTGACCATACTTACCCCCGGTTTGTTTGAAATAGAGGGCATCGGTCACAGGGAACAGGCGGGCTTTCTCATTGTTCAGCGCAGGGGTAATGTTGCGCAATGCTGAATAATTGTCGAGGATGTAAAATCCACGACCAAAGGTGGCGATCACCAGATCGTTTTCGCGCTTTTGAATCTCCATATCCATCACGGCTGTGGTAGGTAATCCGTTGCTGAATTTTATCCAGTTGGCTCCGTTATCGGTCGAAATATATACGCCAAATTCAGTTCCTGCAAATAGCAGCCCAGCTTTTATATGGTCTTCCGCAAGACAATAAACCGTGCCGCGTTCGGGGAGTCCTTTCACTATCGGTTTCCATGTCTTTCCCTTGTCACTACTCCGCAGAATCATCGGCATCAGGTTGTTTTGCTTACGGCCGTCAAATGCGGCGTAAACAACTGCTTCGTCGTGTTGCGAAGCCAGCAGGAACGAAACATAGGTCTTGTCGGGAACACCGGGAAAGGTCTCGTAACGGGTCCATGCAGCGCCATCATCTTCGGTTACCTGAATCAGTCCGTCGTCCGTTCCCACATATAACAGGCCTGCCTTCAGCGGACTTTCATGCAGTGCCACAATATTACCATAATATGAGGTACTGGCATTCTTTGCCACCGCTTCAGGCGATTGTATTTTGCCAAACACCGGCAGTTTGTTGCGGTCAAGTTGCCTGGTGAGGTCAGGGCTGATTATAGTCCAGCTATCTCCGCGGTCATCAGTGTAAAATAGCTTGTTGGCAGCATGGTAGAGTCGGTGAGGATGATGCGCACTTACAATCAGTGGCGAGTTCCAGTTCCACCGGTAGGCTTCACCAGACGGAGGCTGAGGCTGTACGCTGATCGATTCTCCACTGCGCCGATCATAACGTACCAGATCGCCATGCTGCGCCTGAGCAAATATAAGGTTGGGATCCAGTGGATCAACCTGTGTCTCAAAACCGTCGCCTCCCTGTGTTACAAACCAGTCGTCATTCTTTATTCCATCTGATGAAATCGTCCTCGATGGGCCTCCCATCGAATTGTTGTCCTGCGTTCCACCATACACATAATAGAAGGGGAAGGAGTTGTCAAGCGACACCCGGTATAATTGGGTGATGGGAAGATTTTCGTTAAAATCCCAATGAAGACCATCGTCATAGCTCTCATAAATACCTCCGTCACCCCCGATGAGGAGGTGGTTCGTGTTTTTTGGGTCAATCCAGAGGGCATGATCATCTACATGACGGTCGCGATAATTCAGATTTTGCCAGGTTGCGCCGCCATCGTCCGATCGTTTGGCGTATGAGTCCATGCTATATATCTTATTGGCGTCTGTCGGATCGCAGAAGAGTCTGTTATAATACTGTGGACTTCCGGCTACGTGGTTGCTCATTTTTTTCCATGAGGCCCCTCTGTCGGTGGAACGAAATGTTCCACCCTCTTCACCGGAGGCTTCGATGATGGTATACTCCATGTCGGGATTCACCGGACTGATGGCCAGTCCTATGCGTCCAACCTCGCCTGAAGGGAGTCCTTTAGTTAATTTGGACCATGTCTTCCCACCATCGACTGATTTGTGGATGGCAGATTCGGGCCCTCCGTCGATCAGCGTAAATACATGACGTCTGCGCTGATAGGAGGCTGCATATAATACATCTGGGTTGCGCGGGTCGAGTACGATGTCGCTGACACCGGTGTTTTCGCTAATGTTGAGCACCTTGTTCCATGACTTCCCGCCATCAGTAGTCTTGTAAAGGCCGCGTTCTCCTCCCTGTCCCCAAAGAGGACCCTGAGCAGCTACAAAAACAGTATTACCATCGCGAGGGTCAATTACAAGACGACCGATATGTTCGGTGTTTTTAAGCCCCATATTTTTGAACGATTTGCCCCGGTCGTCGGAACGGTAAACACCATCACCGTACCCTATGGCACGCTGGCTATTGTATTCCCCTGTTGCCACCCAGATGACGTTGTGGTTGGTGGGATCAATCTCTACATCGGCGATACTCCAGGCTCCATAATTGTCAAAAACCGGATTCCATGTCGTTCCTGCATTCTCTGTTTTCCAGACATTACCGGCTGCCACCGCTACGTAATACTCTGCAGGGTTGCATGGATTCACCGCAAAGTCGGCTATCCGTCCGCCTGTATAGGCCGGGCCTATACTCCGAAAGGAAAATGGTTGAAAGAATGAAGGATTCAGGGTGTCGGGCTTTGCATCACCTTTCTCCGTGCCGGCCGTTGCTCCGTTCAGGGGGAGCAACATGTTGAGCAGTATGGCGGTACCTGATGCGAACTGCTGTAGTCGTGTTGTAAAATGAATCATAGTTTTTGTTTGGTTATAACAAATCTCAGTTTGGGCGGCGAAAGGTATGGAATTAAATGAAATTGCACTTGGTTTTTGACTGTGGATCATTGCCGGGCGTCCACCTATGGAGCCTCTGCATCTGCTGTGTCGTTTGGCCTTTATGCCGATGTCATTCACCCAATAACTATTCTTTTAGCACGCTATTAAAACTTATATTGTAATGATTTCTCGTTGAATAGACGGCATTGATCTTCCTACAGCCAATCCATGAATTATTGATGCTTAATCGGGATGCCTGAAGGGATGGGCAGGATGGTAATCAGCACAGGGTCGGTGCTGACGGCACCTGACCAGTCGATTGAACAGGTTACCCTGGCAAGCCTGCGAAACCATGTGGTGACCTGTAACGAACCTGGATTATAATCGGGGGCATCGGAGGCAGGGATATCGGTATAAGGACCAGAACCTGCCGTAACCGATTGCTGCCATTTGTATTCAATTGTTCCGCTTTCTCCTGAAGGGGGTGTAATACCCAGGAGCGCGAAAGGGGTAAGGCCGGGGCAACCTGACTGGTCAGTACCGATGGTTCCACCGTCGGTGGGGTCGGTGCAGGGAATGTTGCTCCAGACAATTGTTGATTGATTGGAAGAGATGTTTGAAACCTCGGCTGTAACAAAGTGGGTACCCGGTATCGTACCGGTTTGGGTATAACAGTACTCGGCATCACCCTGCGCGTTGGTGAAGGCGCTGGAGGTGAAGGTGGTCAGTCCTGTAAAATTGAAGTCAACTCTGATGTCGGATACTGGTTCATTGTTGGTGTTCTCAACATGTGCTGTGAGGCATACAATGGTTGTATTTAGTATTCCTGTTGCACTCGGCGGGCTTAGTGTTACATTGTTGACTGTGGCAACTGGCGACAGTGAACAGCCTCCCGGATAGCCGTATGAATTGACATTGGTCCAACCATAGACGAAGACCCCGAAGGGGAAGTTACCCGAATATACATGTGTTCCCTGAGTAACTGTACGCTGCGCCCCGTAATAGCCTGTGGTGCCTACTGCCAGAAAAGCTGAAGAAGGTATGAGTATGCCGTCTTCATAAATGGTATTAATAGCATAATCCGGGGCTACAAGATTGACATGATGGGATGTAAAACCAGCTACACTGCCTATGGTGTATTGCAGCAAGAATTGTTCACGGGGAGGAATGAGCATCATAAAAGGATCGCCGGTAAGGTTGCCCGAACACGATGTCCCCTTGGCATACTGCGCAACAAGGACTGGTTTGTTTGTCGTGATTGAGTTCAATCCTGCCAGGCTCACCTCGTGAAAATCGCCCGCATTAATGGTGGCTGCAGGAGTCCCGTTGATCGAGACTGTGGTGGCATTTTGATCGGCCATTATGCGGAAGATGTCGCCTGAAGCATCGCGCCCTTCCAAAGGTACGGTAATGAAATTTCTGCCCCACGACGACAACGGCATCATTTGTTCTACAATGTGGTCGCCATATAGACATCCCTGGGGAATGTTGACTATTTTTACCGATCCATATACAGCGACAGGTTGCGTGGATTCGACAGTTGAACCTGTCAGGTCGTTTCCAATCGCTGATTCCTCTAGATAATATGTCTGGCCCTGATTAAGGGTCACAGTGGAAGTGCTGCCGGTCTGGTGATTAAAAAGTGTCACCACAGTGCCATTATAAGGGGCGACAATGCTCAGGGCTGAACCTCCATTACTGAGTGTCGTTTTGTAGGTAAGTATCCTGTAACTGGTCCCCAGAGATTCGGTCTGGAAAGCTGCATAAGCATCGGTAGTGCCCCCGGCAAAATTTAAACAATATATCGAAACGGGTTGTACGGTCGTGATGTGGATTCCTTTATTTTCCACACCTGATGTCATCTGGACGCCAACCGGAATAGCCATTTCGGTAAGAATGCCCGGAAATACATTAAATGATTGATTCACCCCGGGAAAGGAAGAAGTGACCTGACCGGTTGTATTCGCTGAGGATGAAACGAAAATTTTAAGGCTGGAGGCTCCGCTGTTAGGCGGAATGGCGATCCAGAAATCGGTGCCTACATTGGTGTTGTTTTGTGCCGTGATTTCATGCGATTTTAATATCATTACCATCAGACTGAGCATAATGATTGCCCTATGGAAAAGAGATGAGGCTTTCTGCGAAGATGAAGTAACTTTAGGTGAAAATGAGCCACAAGATTGCCAGATAACAGCATCGGGAATGGAGGCCAGGTTATTGTCGGGTTGATAATGTTGAGTCATAGAGGCAATAGGGAGGAAGAGGTCTGCAAAAATAACTTTATTTCGGCTGGAGCGGTGATTTTAACTGAAAAAGAAACGTATATGTTGTTGTTGAGATGTTTATCAGCATGTGCGTTTAATTTTCTGGTTGAAACCTAAGAAAAAGGGGCAATTGGCCCCTTCAACCTGAACTTTGACAGTTAGGTTTAGCTTTTGGCTGTATCCGGGTATTTACAACTGGGCTGCCCTCTTTGTTAAAATTCCGGAACTCCTGTCCCTTTCTTCTCCGGAATATATCCCCACCTGACCATCTCTTCCGTATTGCGGATAGTTTTGAGCCCGCCATCATGCAGCAGACAATAGCGGTTGGCTATATTCAGGACGTTGTGATAATCGTGGTCGGTAAGGATGATGCCTTTTGTTGTGGAAGCTTCTTTTATTTGTTGTTTTATTGTTTCAATCCTGATAGGGGCGAGGCCGGTAAAGGGTTCGTCAAGGAGGATGAATTTTGCGGGGGTATTCAAAAGAAGTTTTATTTCCGCGTAACGTAATTCGCCATCCGAGCAGCGCGATGCCTTCCTTTTCTGCATCGGAGCCAGTGCTTCATCATTGAAGAATGCCTTAACGGCTGTCGTTCCCAGATATAGTTCAACCGCTTTCTCTATGGTTAGATTTCCAGGTATAAATTGGTGCTGGGGAAGGTAACATATTGCGTTTTTTTTCTTGTAAGGGCAGTCATTCACCTCGCCGTTGATTCTGATGAATTTCCTTTCCGCATCAAGTATGCCAAACATGATCCGTAGTAAGGTTGATTTCCCGGAACCGTTGCGCCCTAATAATCCAAGTATGTCGCCTTGAGATAACTTCAGGTAAATATCAGTCAGCACCTGTTTAGTGCCAAATGATTTGATTACGCTGTCTATTTCTATAATGTCGTCCATAACTGTATCAGGATTAGCAGCAGGATACCAGTTGCAACATTAAAAAGCAGACTTACTACGATGAGGGCTCTTTTCGATAACCCCCGGTTGAAATAGAAGTAATAATCATTTTTGCGGGCAACCTCTTTGTATAAGAGGCTTATCAATGGGCCTCCGGTCATCGATGCCAAAGGAATCATCCATGGTGACAGCATCACCATCGCGATGGCTACCGAAAAAATCCAGTTGAGGGTGAGGGTGCTCTTGTGGAACGTCCAATAAAAAAGGAGTTGATTCATCGTGATTTTGTCAGGAAGATCGGAAAATTGCATGCTTCGCATGCCTTCTCCGAAACACCCGTTCGTTTGTTATGCGCGAAGTCAGTATGCCTTTCTTTCAATTTGCAAATAATATATAAAAATCTTTTATTCAATGTCTTGATTGCGTAATAAATAAATGATTTAGTAATAAAATTGATTAATTGATAAGTCTTAATCCGATAGAAAAACCAAGTCGGTAAAGGTCTTCAAATTCCCCTTTACTGACCTTGATGATTTGTGTAGTTATGCCTTATTTACGTCACCCTGAGTAAGAAACCAGGAAATAAACCCGGGTTGAAAGCCCATAGATAAATTCTCTGACAAACCAATATTATACCCAAGATCGATAATCATTCCGAAGGTGCCGCCAGTCAATTTGTATTGGTCTACAATGACTTTATCTTTCGCCTGTTTCATGTAGCCAATTGAAAATCCCGTAATCCAGGCATTTCTCTTTTTCGCATTTAATGAACGCTTTGAAAAGGCTGGTGCCTGCACCATACCCTGACCACCTGATTCTTCTATTTTTTAATCAGTTTGAAGCTACCCTGTTTAATATCAGATATTTTATATCCATCGGCCATCTCTAACTCCCACCCATCGCCTGTTACTTTTTGATTGCCTATACTGATGGGTTTCGACAAGGTTACTTTATCCCAGCCCTGGCTGACTAAAGCACCATTCTTCACGGTTAGTATTCCCCATTTGTCAGTAATGCGCAGGTTGGGATATACTGTCCCTTTATCTTCCAGCGGCATGATATTCCGGGGGTCAAATGAAATCTGCATCTGCTCGAATTGTATTTCCAGATGTGGCTGATCGATAAACTTAGTCTTATACTCAAGGATGAGTTTCCTGGTTTGTTCTTCTCTTTCCGTTTCTTCTTTCAAAATGGCCTTATATCCATATTTTTCACCAGCAACTGCCACTTGCTCTTTCAAACCGGCTGGTATCTCAACCCCGAAGGCTTTGATAAAATATCCGGTCAGGTCGGTTTTTGAGGTAATTTCTTTGTTCCAGCCTTTTTGAATGTCATCGAGCAGAAATCCATAGAGAGGGATAGTCTGATAAGCAAATGAGCGGACAAATGTAGGGTTGCTCATAAACCTTACTAAACTTTGCTGGAAATTTGCTATGGTTTGTTCTCTGTTCCTTCCGCTCATCACCTGCCCGGTATATTCCGCCAGCCCTTCGTTTAATTCCATCAAATTCTCTGTAGTGTCAGAACCGCTATAAAGGCTTTGTCTGTATTTTCTTAATATGAGCGCATTGATAATATGTTCTTTCACACCCAATGGCGTCTTCGCGATAGTAGCTCTGTATAGTGCTTTCAATTCCAGGCGGAGGTATATTCGCCCTTCCTTTTGGTCAAGATGGCTGTTGTCGCGATTGTTGATTACAAATCCCAAAGAAGGTTGAGCCCAATGAAATAATTCATGGGTCAGAAGGTTTAGCCTTAAGTTTTTATCTTCCGGTAAGGGAAGCATAATCATGGCCCATCTCTTCCCATTCCATTCCATGGCTGTGTTGGCAAAATTGATTTCTTTCGGAAGAATGCCTGTAAAGAAGGTCCCTTTTTGGGAAAGCAATCCTGCGTTATCAGGTTCGTTGGCATATATTTCACGGGTTGCCGGATTTATCAGGAGGGTAGGGCCATAGATGTCTTTGTTCCATAGGCCCAGGTTCTCATGTGTTGCCTTTTTTACCTCATTAAACCAGACCGGAATACTATCTTCAGGAATTTGCAATTGCTGGCTAAATATTGTTTGTGCGAAAAGATAGCTAAGAACGATGAGCGAAATCTTTTTCATGTTTATTGATTATTTATCAATGATTGATTTATTAAATGGTCTATTGTTTGTGACTTCCCGCAACAAAACTAATAATTAATGTTGTAAATTATTGATTTGTTTGATTGTTGACATACTTAGCGGAGCGTAAGTAGTTGGTCGCCGGTATTTTTCGATTTCTTTGTGCCCCGGGCTATGTATGATTCTTTGAATTTTTGAATTGGGTATAGGGTGAGCCGCCTGCAATGCCTTTGCCACCAGCTCACAGGTTACAAGAATCGGGTAAGGTCTCTTAGCCCATAAACTCATTCCCCACCTTACGGGCACGTTCTGGTTTATCAAGGTTAATGCCGGTGGCAAGTCCAATCTCCACCAGAAGATTCCATCCGGCACACAGGAACACATAGGGGTTCATCTCGCCGGCCGAGGGGACGCGAATAGTGGTAAACGGGGTTTCCCGGTCGGCAATGGCAATCACGGTCAGACCTACACCTTTGGTCAACACTTCCTGAAACTTTTCAACTTCCTCATCCATGGGGTCAATCACGAAGACAACATCCTGCTTCTCCATCACCTCTTCAATGCCATGCACAGCATAGGTCCCTTCGAGGTAATCCGATTTCTTGCGGGTAATCTCATTGGTCTTGAGGGTCAGTTCTTCCGCAACGCCGTCGTTATAGCCCGCGAAGTAGATGGTGGACGCATTTGCAGCCAGTTTTACAATGTCCTTGCTTATCGGCATGGTGAGCACCTCTTCGAGAAGCCCGGGCAGGCGTTTCAGTTCGGCTGCCATATCAATGCCCCTGATGTTCCAAAGAATCGACTCATAGAACAGTGTTTGCTCTACCACACTTTTAGTAGCTGCAACAGCTTGTTCCCGGCCGCAGTTCAGGATGAAGGTCTTTTTACATTCCTTTTCGAGCAGTGTCTCCTGGTTGGCTGAAAGGCCATATGGTTTTCCATTACCGGAAGCAGTAAGTTTTTTGGCAAACTGCACCACTTCTTTGGTCCTTCCGGAATTGGAGGCACAGAAGACGATCATCTCCGACAGATCGTATTGGGCTGCCTGACGTGAACCTTCTGTAAATACTGATAGATCCAGCCCCCAGGTCAGGGCTTTACGGATAGCGTTTTTGGCAGGGAACACGCGGCTTGAACCTTCACCTGTAAGAAATAGTTTACCTGCTGATGGCAGATCCAATGCAATTATCCTGGTTTGCCGCGGGTTAAATCTCCTGATCACATCCGCTGTTTGCATCATCTCCTGAACCAGTGCATACTTCGCATATCGAGTTTCTGTCAGATTCATTGGTCTTTATCTTGAGTAGATTTGATATTTCTTGATCCTGCGAAAAGTTACCCCATCTTTTTTACTTCAACCACCAACTGTTTATACTCTTCGGTCTCTTTCCTAACCTGAACGATGAAGCTGTTTTCGTCGATGGTTCCAATAGCAGCGGTCATCTCGGCCTGATTTCTGAATGTCGCTTTGCGAAAGGGGTTGTTGTAATCTTTGTTTCTTGAAATATAAACCTGATCACAGACAAACTCCTGAAGTGAGATGGCTTTATCGAGAAGCAAATTCCATTGGGAGGGCGTTATGTTTCCCTCGCCCGATAATTCATTCAGCACGGCAAAGGCGTGTCGCTGTTTTTCGAGTGGGTAGGCGGTCCAGAGGTCATCGTAGCGTTTGTGGATATCAACCCAGGTATTAAGCGTTCCATTGCTGATGTCTGCCCTTAGCTTGTCAACATCTGTCTTTTTCATGATTTGCCCGCCAAGGTTTACCCATTCCTTTTGTCTTTCGCCTTTCAGTTCACCGGCCATGCCGGCGAAGGAAGCTCCCGGGCGGGAATGCATGTAGGCGATAAGGTTCTTCATGGCATAATGGCAGAGCATGTCGTTATATGCATTGTAAGCGCTGGCGGGTTTCAGTATCTGTACCTTCCGTCGGGTGTTCTCCATATTTTCGCCCAATACTTCCAGTTTGTCGGTCTCTTCTTTGGTACCGGCCAGTAGTCTTCTTCCCATGGCAGCCCATTCGTCATCATTCCCGGGCTTGCTGACGTCGGGTTGTATCCTTAAGGCAGCTTTGGCAGTCCAGATTTCCAGCAAGCGGCGGGCATGGATAATTTCTTCGATCGTGTCGGGAGCCAAGGGATCGAATTCAATTTTCTGCGTCTTGCGAGCCCTCTTGTCGCGGCTGGTGAACTTCCATGAATTGCGGGCCAGTGCATACATGTTGTACATCCACCAGTAGGCCGGCATCACCTCAAGCCGGTCTTTTGACACGTTGTTGTTTAAAAGCGAAAATGGGAGGGGAATGTCGAGTTCGGCGGGATAGTCGGCTTTTGATAAGAGGGTAAATGAAGCAAAGCGGCTGGAATGTTTGAGGCTGGTACAAAGTCCCGGCCAGAAGCCTCTGCCGGCCTGTATTTCATTGTCGTTGGCGCGGCTGTTGTGGTTTGACCCGATGGTAGCACCCGCGGCTACATTGCTTTGCCCCATCAGCAGCGAGGCCACGAGAAAGGAGTTGTTGTGGTGTTGCTCATGTGCGGGGAAGATCAGGTTGTTGAGTACCTCACAACACGAGATGGTGGAGTTGTCACCCAGAAAGGAGTGAATAAGACGGGCCCCATATTTGAGGCTCGAATTATCCCCGAGTACAAATTTCACCGCCTTGCAGCCATAAAAGATGTGGCAACCATAACCGATAATTCCATTTACCAATTCAACTCCTTCACCAATTTGGGTGGGCTCCTCCTCCGATGAGTTGATGGTGATGTTTTTCAGCTTGTTGGCTCCTTTAATATAGCAGTTTGGCCCGACTTTAACATCCTTCAGGATTAGCGAATTCTTGATTACACAATGCCGGCCAATGGTGCCATAATAGCCCCGCCTGACATTAATTGTGTGTTGTGTGATTGATTTGAGGCTTTCCTGAAGTGGTTTGTCATCAATGTATTTTGCCCAGAGATAGGCATCGGCTGCGATCATGCCGTCGTATGGCAGCACCTTACGACAGCCTGTTTCATTCATCACTTCGAGCCATGTACGCACCTCTTCGGGTTCTCCCTCTTTCAGAATACCATTGCCGAACTTCGCGTGGTCGGTATTGTGCATTTCCCGCAAGTTAAAGAGGATGCACTGGTCGCCGATGATGTAGTGGGCCAGATAGTTCACGTTGTGAATGGCCACATCATCGCCTATATCGCAGGCAATGACCCGGCTGTTGGTGATACCGGCGGGAACACGCAGGTCGTGGTGCTGCAGGGTGATACTTCTCAGACGTCCAATTCTGACGAGTCCGAAGAATTGGGAATTTTTAATCTGGTTTGGGTCAAATTCATCGGTAACCAACAGTTCATCCCAGTTATCGGCAGTATTGTCGTTTTTTACCAACTGCCCGATTTCATCTGAGCGCAGTTGTCGCCATCCTCCTTCGGGTGGTATAACCTGCTCATTTCTCAGATAGTTTTCGTCTTTTCCTTTCGGGAGATATTCTTGTGGGATAAAATTCTTACCGATGTATTCCCGTGGAATGATTATTACTTTATCCATGGCTTTTATTGAAATGTAAACAGACCGCTCCTGTCAACATGATACTGTATGTTTAGCAAACCGGTAACCTACTCAGATGACAACCTCTTTGACATTCCTGATGTGGGTCGGCAAACCATTCATAACCTGATAGGATGATCGTTGAGTATCCTGTTGGGTCGGTTGAATATTTCCAGTCCGGTTGCTGACAGTTTAGCTGACATAAAATGTTTGCTTAATCAAAAGTACGGGTTTTTAGAGAACGAGCCCGCGCAAGTGGAAATAATTCAAACGTTGGCAGAACGATTTTCGTAATTATTTGCTTCTGAAACCACTCTGATTTAAGCTGATTTTAACCCGGAAACCCTTTTTGTCTTTATTAAATACTAAATCGACTTGTTTCATATCCGGAGTATCCGCAGGGTTATTGGTGGCGCTAAGGCAAGAAGAAGCTTTTCTGTTTAATAAAATGTTCTGAATTGCGCTTCAATATCCGGTTGTTCAATAATTTATAGCTGATGCTATAGCCTATGCTGTGATTAACAGCCCGATTGCCTGCATGACTCTTTGCCCGATGAAGCCGCACGGCTCGAATCTATGGATGAAACCTACTGTCCCGCAACTGGTTTTGCTTTTCGTATTGAAAATCCGTTCCATTCGTTTTATTATACGAGTTATGCCAAAATTATACCTCATATGGAGCTGCTTCATAGTCGCTTCGTCGTGGGTTCGTATTTTTACGAACCCGCAACGAAACCGGTACGAAGCCAGTTCGAAGCCAGAACGAACCGATCCTATGTTTGGCCCCTGTATGTCAGTGGTTTGCCATTTTTTGTTTTTGTTGTAGAATAATGTGGTTTTTTTGAAGAATTTGAGCTAAAAATGACGAGTGGATTTAAACAAATGGTGTCGTCCTATGCCACTGACGACAGGTTTTTTATAACTCCATCATCCGGCGGCATTCCATAGCTGTTTTTCGGTCAAACCAGGCAAGACTCGTTAACATAGTGTTGAGATATGGCAGTAAGGGCCGGTTTAGCTGTCCGGAAAACGAAATCAACGGGACTAAGCGTCAATGCTGTGTGCTTTCATTTGTCCGCCATTGGCAGGATTCATATATTTAATGGCTTATCAGCCAGCTATTCTTTTGCTGTTTGGCAGCCGGTATGTTTTAAGCCCGAAGGGCTGATATTATTGTAGATTATATTATTCATTATGTTATTTAACCCCGAAGGGGTGATTTTATTCATCAACCCATTCAAACAGATATTTTCTCTCACATTTTTCTTATCGTTTATAAAATTGCCCGAATTATGGCAAAAACGATTTGAATATATAATTTGTGAAAATGCGCCCGCCATAATTGATTGTTTTAATGTCACCCCTTTGGGGTCCCGGTCGGGTCGATATTTTTCGAAATTCAGACAATATCAACAAAAAGAAGTATAAACAATTTCCGGTGCGATTGAATTTTTTTTACCGTTTGCGATGGAAAACAAAGTTATTTGCTCAAAAAAATTCCGGTGGCCAAAAAAAACGGAGACTTTATAGACAGACACTAATAAGGCAACTCAACAACCGAAAATGGCAATGGCTATCCGATTTTTACTTCATGTTGAGCTTCATCATGAAGGGGAATTCCTGGTTGTCGGGGTTCATCATGGTGGCTTCCTGCATCTTCATCATGAAGCCATTCCGGTCGCCCTGCAGCATCAACCTGAGGGCATCGGTCATGAGGCGGTTGCCTTCCACATAGTGTTGCATGAGCGCGGGGTCGGGGATGTTGTAGAAGACCCGGTTGAGCGATTCCCGGCTGTTGTTCATGAAGGAGAGGTTGGCCGGAAGATTGGCAGCGTCGAATGAACTGAGGCTGCAATACTCGGTGTAGGGCAGATCGTCGGTAAGGATGTGCTGCTGTACCCCAAACTTGTCGATTTCAGTGGCGTCGAGCACGAGGCTGGATGCCAGAGCATAGGGGTTGTTGTAGAACCAGATGTCGGGTTGCATGGCGGCCATCCGGTTGGCCCATTCCCGAAAATCTATTTTGCCATCGCCTGTAAAACCGAGCAACACGGCATGATAGTGCCCGAGCCAGATTGTGCATTTGGGAAACACTGAACAAAAGGTCTGGATGATCCCCTTAAAATCGCCGGGAAGCAGTTTATGCAACGGCAGGTATTGCGAGACCATACCCCCTTTATTCAGATGGCTGCGGCATAATTCAAAATACTCGCGCGTGTAAAGGCTTGCCGAACCAAGTATTGGGTGCGTAGGGTCGGTGGTGATGAGATCGAAGGTCTCTGTTGTGGACTGGAGAAAATGACGGCCATCACCACTTCGGACCGACAAACGGGGATCACGTTCGATGCCGTGGTTAAGGTCGCTGTAATAGTGGGCTGCCCCTTTGAGTCCGGCCACCAGTTCTACGCAGTCAATGTGTTTCACTTCAGGATGTGAGGCCACGGCAGATGTTGTCACACCTATACCGAAGCCAACCACCAGCACGTTGTTGCATTTCAATCCGGCGAAGAAGGGAAGGTGTCCCACCATCTTCACTACTTTAATGGCATCGTAGGTTGAACCAATCACTGCGCTGTTGTTAACATAGGTAGAGAGGACACGGGTGCCCTGCTTGTTTTCCTGCCCGACGACGAAGGTTCCTTCTGTCGATTCGTTGTAGGCGAGAATTTCTTTTGGAAACCTGCTGAACGATGGTGGTAGTATCTTCACCTGAGGCAGAAGTATTGCGATGACCAGAGAGACTAAAGCCAACACACCGGTAATCATCGTGGCGGTCTTTTTCTGCAGGTTCATGCTGCGCATGATGAAAAAAGAGCTGATCAATAATGTTGCGGCAAACAGTAAAACGGCACGGCCTGCTCCTGCCAGAGGGATCAGGACAAAGGCTGCCAGCAGCGGTCCTGTAACACTCCCCGCTGTATTGATGAGCAATACTTTACCAATGCTGTTACCTATGGTGGCGTAATTTTTTGTATGTGTTGTGCAGGCAAGGGGAAAGAGGAATCCTGAAGTCATAGTAACAGGGACAATCACCAGTAAAGCTGACAGGAAAGGAATCAGCAGGATGCGGATAGCATGGGTGTCATGCATGCTTTCGAAAGGAAACATCACGAGTACGGGAAGATTGACCAGAATAACAAGTCCCAGTGCTGAAGCAATGGCCATAAGCCACGTGAGTCTCAGCAATACCTTTGCTGGGTTGGTGATTTTGCTTCCACGCAGGGAATAGAGCCAGCTTCCGGCAAACAATCCCAGGATTACCATCGAAGCTATGAGCGAGAAGGTGTAGCCGGAATTGGTCATATAGATACGGAAGATGCGAAACCACACAACCTGAAGTCCGATGACACTGAACCCGCTGATAAACGCAGCAAGTAGCGCGATGAATTGCAGATCGATGGGGTGTATGTCTGCCTGTGGTTGTTTGGTTTTCGTTTTTCTGAGCGTTATCTTTTCTATTGACGCTGGTTCTGCGGCAGTCGGGATTACAATCGGTTTTAGTACCAGAAAAATGATGGCTAGTATTGTATTGATTACAACGGCCACCAACACGGTGGCCGATTGTCCGGTAAAGCCCACCAGCCAGAATCCGGTAATCAGGCCACCAAGCGTGCTTCCGATGGTCTCGAAGGCGTAGATGTTTCCCATTCCGCTTTGCAGCTGATTAGCGGTTTTTATATAGCATCCGGCGATCAGGGGAAGTACCCCACCCATGAAGAAGGCAGGGATGAACAGCAGCAAGACGGCCAATGTGAACACGGCGACCCTGGTGAATCCTTCGGATAATCCTGCGGAGGGGAGAAAGGTGTAGCAGGAGGGTAGCAGGTGGTTGATGAACCAGATGCTGAGGAGTCCGAACACCGCTATACTTGCGAATAAAAGTGTGAGAAGACGTCCCGGATTATTATTCTTTGCAGAGTGGTTTCCCCAATACCAGGCCCCAATACCAAAGCCACCCATGAAGGCAACCAGTACAAGTGTCGAAGCCGATACTGTGGCGCCGACTACAAGCGAAAGCATTCTGAACCAACTGACTTCAAAAATCAGGGATCCAAATCCTGCCATGAACATGGTCAGGGGCAGCAGCAATATCGCTCCAACGCGTTTGGGCATGGTCATAAAATGTTTTTCGATGTAGGGGAAGAACCGATAGGTGGGTTTATAGGGAAGGAATGCAGCCGGTAACCGGTATTGTTCCTAAGTCAATGACCCGGGGCAAAAATATGGAAAATTGTTGGTTTTGTTCGGTTAAGGGGCTCTTTAGCGGCTGTAAAAGGAATGCCTGACAATTTACACGGGCTGACAAAAAAAACCGGGCCAATGGCCCGGTTTTCAGTATAATATGTTGAATGATAACTTATGAATTAGTGTTTATTCTTTCGGAGATAAATATTTGTAGACGATCCCCGCGAGCAGTGCACCTGCGATCGGGGCAACCCAGAAAAGCCACAACTGACTAAGTGCCCAGTCACCTACAAAGAGTGCCTGACTTGTACTTCTGGCCGGATTAACGGAAGTATTGGTAACGGGAATGCTGATCAGGTGGATCAGTGTAAGTGTAAGACCAATAGCGAGACCGGCAAAACCCTGAGGAGCTTTCGGATGGGTGGCACCCAGGATTACGATGAGGAAGATAAATGTCATGACGACTTCGCTTACTAATGCCGATAACATGCCGTAGCCTCCCGGAGAGTGTTCGCCATATCCATTGGCGGCAAAGCCTCCCAGTTCAAAGCCCGCTTTTCCGGAGGCAATCAGGTAGAGAATCCCTGCCCCTGCAATTCCACCGAGCAATTGAGCAATGATATATGGTAACAGGTCTTTCCCCTCAAAGCGTCCACCCATCCATAACCCAATGGAAACGGCGGGATTGAGATGACAACCCGAGATGTGTCCGATGGCATAGGCCATTGTCACTACCGTTAATCCGAAGGCAAGAGCAACGCCAACAAAACCAATTCCCAGTTCGGGGAAAGCGGCAGCCAGAACCGCACTACCACAACCTCCAAGAACCAACCAAAGTGTTCCGATGAATTCAGCAACAAGTTTTTTCATAATTTAAGGTTTAGTTTATGATTTGTAAGATGGTTAACCGGCTAAAAGGTAACGTGTTTTGAACCTGGCAGCCGGTAGATATTATAGTATACCCACACTTCAGATGCCAAAGTTAACATATATGTTATTTTAACAAAACAAAATTGTGAGCACCGGAAGCTGATTTTTGAATTTACACAGATAGTTCTCCCGTTCAATAGATATAGGCTCCCAGGTTACTTTTTAAGTTCTCTTTCATAAACTGCGATCCATTCGTGAGGAGTCATACGGGCGGCCAATTCACCGATCAACTGAAAAGGGATTTTTTCTGGTTTCTTAAAGCGTAAACAGCTCTTAGACATATCGGGTTTTCCTGAAGAGTGTTTCTGATATCCGGTCATTAACCATTCTCTCAATTCAGGCATGGCATACAAACCCATGTGATACAGGGCGATGAAGTTTTTTCGGGAGGCAATGCTGATAAATGGCAGGGGTAATTTCGGATCGCAATGGTATCCGGGTGAATAGACTGAGTGGGGTATTACCCAGCCAATCATTCCATAACTGATGCATTCTGAGAATCCTTCCGGAAGGTTGTGGCCGATGGTTTCTCGCAAAAGTTTCATTGCTTCCTGATGTTCAGCAGGAACCTGATTAATGTAATCATCAGGTGTTTGGATAGTGGTATTCATTGGGTTCTTAATTATTTCAAATACAATAATGACCAGCGAAGATAGCCGGAATTAGAACACCGTTGGGGTTCTTCCGTTGCTTTGGAGCGTTTGTAATACAAATCCCTCTCGGGGACAGGAGGAATTTCTACTTCCAAATATCTTTACAATTTAACAATGGTGGCTGTGCTTCGCTGCCCATCTTCCATCTCAACTACCAGAAAGTAAAATCCTGCCGGCACGGTGTTCAGGTGCAACTTATAGCTTATGTCGTTGAGGTTGTGAATCATGTGAACCGTTCTTCCGGCAGGGTCGGTAAGGCGGATGTCTTTAATCCTGTTACCGGATGTACTGACATTTAACAACGTGCCGGCAGGATTAGGCCAAACATTCAGACGTGGGGCGCTGATCTCCGGAACGCTCAGAACCAATACACATTCCTCGTTGGTGGGGGGCGACAGTTGCTGCCCCGACGATGTCAGATGCAATGCTTTCACTGTATAACAATATTCGCCGGGGGCTGCGAGTGAGTCTGTATAGGAGGTAATGCCCATGGGTGTTGTGTCAAGTGAATCGCCATCTCTGAAGATTTGATATGACAGCACATCCTCGCCAAGTCCTGCTGTGAGCTGTTGGTTTTTGGAGGGAATAAGGCAGGTGAGTTGAAACAGAAAATTCCTGGCTGTATAGGTTGTGTCAATGTCGTATCCGGGCAGCGAGAGCTGGCTTGCAGTCATATCACTCCCTCCGGTCAGCATAGTTGTCAATACAGGAAAACCTTGTCCCTGTTGCAGACTGATGGGTTCGATAAAAAGCCCTGCCGATGCGGGGCCTGTTCCCGGGTGTGACTTTATTAGTATGTCACCCAAAGGGATATTTAGTTCGGCACAATCGTTGCAGGTGGTGCTGAAAGGACCATAAACGCGGATGGGAACCATTGAAGGCCAATCTATCAGGTGAATCCGGTAAAGCCACGAGCCGTTGATGCCGTGAGATGAATGATGGAAACTCAGCGAATGAAGTGCCAACTCTTCAGGGTTGTCGAATGTGAATACCTTTCCGTAGGCTTTGTTGGTCGATTGCGGAACCGCAGGAATGGGATCATTTGGAGGAGACAACCATCCCAGCTTCTGTTCTGCCCAGTCCTGGAAACCGCATACCACCGGGTTCCATGAAATCTGAGCTATGTAATCACCGATGAGGGAGGCAGTCAGTGATGATGGCGGATTCATGACAGGGGTAAGCTGGATGCTGTCGATGTACCAGAATGTAAGGGTGGTTGTCCCTTCAGATTGTGCACTGAACCTTAACCTGGAGGAGTGGGAAAAAGAGTTGCCAAGGGTTAGTTTTACTTTTGTCCAGTCGTGTTCGTTATCATCATATACTGACCAGAGCTCTGACCATTCAATGCCGTTCCATGCTTCCAGCATGAGTCTGTTGGTGTTACCATAGGGACCGGAGCTATGCATTTTAAACCAAAAGGTTAAATTGTATGATGCACATTCATACGCTGCTGTATTCAGCCAGGGGCTGGTAACCGAATAATAATATTGCGTTTCAGGAGTACCCGGTTCAAAGGCAATGCAGGGGGCTGCGTAACCTTCCTGATAATTCAGGTGCCAGGGATTATTGCCTGTTGAGATATCCCATCCGTTGATTTCGTTTTTTTTCGGGGTCCATGTTTCTGTCCACGGAAGTTCTTTGCCATAGAATACATTAAGACATACAGGGCCGGCCTCCATTGATGAGGCTGTGGAACCGGGAGGAAATCCCAATGATTCGAGGTTGTAGATGGCTTTTACGGTGTAGCACCATGCGTTGGGTTGTGGAACTATGTCACGAAATGAAGTATCAGGAGGAAAGACCTGACCGATGGTTGTGCCTCCCCTTAATACGTCGTATCGGAGAACCTGAGGTGTCACCTCTATGGGATGCACCCAGGAAATGGATACGGTATCGTATGAGAAGGTTCCCGTTACATTCCGGGGTGGTGGTAAAAATTGAGAGGTGACTGAGTCACATATATAAGTGTTGTTACATTGGTCACTAACGAGGCCAATGCAAAGGTTAAATTCTTCTCCATAATTCGTTAGACCTGGCTGCACTGTAAAACTGGTGTCGGTTAGAAAAGCGATCTGAATCCAATTGTAAAAGACATTATAGCCACCTATTTCAGGAATGATTGGTTTTGCCTCTATTTTAATATTATCAAGTTGCCACTTTTCAAAATATTTTGTCGTATCGCCATACATCCTGAAACGTATCCGAAACAAGGCATACCGGAAATCCGAAATATCAAGTTCATCATGCCACCAGTCGATGCCCCCAAGGAAGTTCCTGTTTCTGTGGCGCAGGGTTTGCCATCCGGTTCCGTTGTCAATGTCTACATCGAAAAAGCCATCGCCCGACATGGCATAGTTGTCAATTCCCCAGTCATACGAAAGAGTCATTACTTCTGCTCCTGTTCCCCATAACCAGGGAGAGGTGATGTCCTGATCATAAACACCTGCAAGTGGTGGAAAGCCCATATAAGCTGAAGGTGTGGGTTTCCCATAGCTGGAGTTGATGTGCCAGTTCTCGCCCGATACCGTCCATCCCTGTGCTGTGAAGTTTTCGGAGGAGAAATCGTCAAAAAACAGGGTCGTGTCATTGCTGTATGGGTTCCAGACAGAATGAAGCGTTTGCGGATCGCAATAGAATCCCGTGAGCGGGTAGCACCTTGCACTTAGGGTTACGTCAAGGGTGTCGCTGGCAGAGGTGATCTCAATGGAACTCATGTGTTGAACATAGCCGGCCTGGTTTACCCATATCCGGTAGGTTCCGGGGGTAACGTCAGGAAATCTGAGAAACCCTGAGGAATCGGTATTTCCCTGTAATGAATCTCCCGAGGGAGTCAATGGGCAAAGGAAGATATGGGATGGAATATTGGATGCAGGTGCCGTAGTCACCTGAATGGCTATGACAGCAGCAGAGGCAGGTTTTGACTGGATCTGGAAAAAGCAGAACAGAGCCAGAAAAAGCGATACTGTGAGGCTGTTGGTTGTCTTTAATAACTGTGGACTGGTAGCCTGGCGAAAAGTACTCTTCATGTTATTCAGGATTTTGGGTATTTGTTTCCAGACCCTAAATAATCCGGAAGGTTGCCTCAACATGTATTTTTAATCGTTCAGCCGATTAGCCAGATACCAGTATGAGGTAGTGGTATGATGCAGCCATGTTTTGTCCGATTTCTCCGGAAAAAGCCTGAAGTATTCAGCGTCGGCATACAATACTATTGTGGCACCGGTACGGACATAATTCATGGTGCCGGCCATGGGAGGCGGAACAAATCCGGGCAGTAATTTGGCGATCTGTTCAGAAACCCTTTTCCCGAGTATCTTTTCGTTGTTTGCTACCTGTTCGTTTGAAGGTCTGGTAAGTTTTTTGAAGAATTTTTTTGCAAAAATCCTTTTAACCCGGTTTTGTTTATGGATCATCCCGTTGACCATAGGGATCGGATTAGTCTCGTTCAGGTCGCTGGCGGTCTGTGTTGTTGAAGGAAGCTCGGGTACCCAGTCGGCTGAATTCACAATGTTGAAGGCCCATCCGCCGGCTGTAATGTGTTCATAGTCGTATGCATAAAATAGGTTCCCGGGCTTGGGTGCGGCGCTGCAATAGGTTTTGATGATGAGATTCGAAGGAAGCCTGTTTGATTTTTGAAGGTAATGAAAATGTGAGGTGAGGAGGTAGGAAAGGGCACCTCCCTGACTATGCCCTGCGATGATGACATTGCGGTAACCCAAGGCTAAAAGCGAATCAAGATGTGGCAGAATGTCGCGTGCCAGAAAAGCCATTCCAATTAACCACCCGGTGTGTACTGCCGCTCTGGGATGTTCTGCAAGCCTGTAATCGAACAGGAAATCGGAGCCGAGCCTGATAGTTCCTGTTGCGGCAGTCATCGCAGTGTAGCTGTTTTCTGCCCAACTGGCTTTAGTGGCTACAGTTCCCCGGATAGAGATGGTGATGACAGAATCGGTATTCACCCAAAGAAACCATTTGTTGTCGAGACCAACTTCTCTGGAGCGATAGATAAGTTTTTCCCCCTCAGCCAGCGGGAAATTCCGGTTGCTGGCTATTGAATCGGAATGACGCGAAAAATGAGCGAGCATGCTCAGGTATTCCTGTTTCTCAAATCCGGGTTTTAAATCTCGGGCTAAAACGGCATTGGCAATGAATATCAGGATTATTCCAAGGGAAGCGAGTGTTTTATTCATCTCGGTCAAAAATGTACTGTTTTGCGAAGCACCTATATGTTAAACCGTAACGTAAAACCCTGACAGAATCCATATCTCTGTCAGGGTAGAAAAATGCGATCAGAATAATTCGTCGTATTTGGTCCATAAGTGATCCCCGAGCCGCCAGGCCTCGTTGACAACCTTGTTGCCCCATTCATTGGTGTAGCCATTGAGCAGGTCGATGGCTTTATCGCGTTTGCCGGCTTTCAACAGTTTGAGGGCATCTGCCTCGATGGTCTGCTGATGGGTGAAAAGTTGCTTCTGCCAGGGATTCCATACGGCATTTACATCTTTGCGCATATCGCCCCAGCGTTGTGCAGTCAGCGTCCCCAGCCGGTTAAAAGCCCACCATGCACTTTTTGAAGAGAAGCCGGTTTTGCGCCCATCGGTTTTGTAGGTTTCAGGGAGGTCTTTCACCGAAGCATAAATCGGGATGTAGATAGAGGTTGCCACGTTATCCATGGCCATCCATGTAACACCGCCGACTTCATCGGGCAACCAGCTACGGCACTGAATGATGGTAGCATACATGGTATACCACCTCGCGATGGTACGTTCACCACGCCAACCCCAACCTCCGTTGATACGAAGCATCTTGTTCATTTCATAGGGCATGTGCGGATTGGCCAGTGGTGATATCACCATTTTGCCATCTTTATCGGGTACGAGTTGATCCTTCACCATATCGAAGTCAGTTCCTTCGTAGTAATCTTTGAAAATAGAAACCAGCTTTGAAAGTGTTATCAGTGAATCGGGTTTTATGCTGAAGGGATAGTTCTCGGCATTTGGATCCAGTTTGAGCGAGGGAGCTGCCAGATCGAAGACCCTCCATTCACGTCTGCGGGAGGCTAAGGAGGTACGGCTTTCAGGGGCATAGGCATAACACCAGCGGAAGGTTTCTCCTTCTTTCCACCATCCATGTTCCTTCGCCACGCTGAAAATATTGGAAGAGGCCATGAAATGGTCCCTGTCGTCAAGGTTTACCTCCTTTATGGTAGAGGCATTTGCATTTACCGAGATGTGTCCATCGGGAACACGCTGGGCTACCCAGATGGCTCCCACTTTTCCCTTGCCCGGACCTACAATCTCCAGTGCCCATACTTCATTCTTGTCGGCTATGGTGACACATTCGCCGGCATCGTTCCATCCATATTTTTCCAGCAGGTCACCTGCAAGCCTGATGGCATCGCGTGCAGTAGTGCAACGTTCAAGCATCAGGATATAAAGCCGCTGGCAATCGATCATCCCTTTGTCGCTGATGAGTTCCTCTCGTCCGCCAAAGGTTGATTCGCCAAGCCCCAGTTGATGTTCATTCATACAGGCATAGGCCGAATTGATGTAGCCATAGGTATGCGCCACCTGCGGGATACTGCCCACCGGTACATCTTTGTACTGATTCATTGGCACGGTGTCCAGAGCCACCCGCCTGCACAGCGTGAACATTGTCCCCGGTTTGTGATCAGCGGCTGGCTGAATGAGGACATTTGAGCGGGTACGATGACTGTCATCAGTGTGCGAAGTGATGACTGAGCCATCAACAGTAGCAAGTTTGCCACAGGTGACGGAGGTACATCCGTCGGGTAAACCGGCTTCCCAGTCCGAACGGTCAACTTGTGCACTAATTCCTGTGCAACTCAGTATGAGTGCAGTGAGTGCAATGGACAATAGTTTATTCATATCATGATTTGTTATTAGAATCCGTTTAAGGGCATTGTCACTGTTGGAATCAACACCAGCCATCCGAGGATGACCATCAGCAGGATGAACTTCCATGCCCATTTAAACCACTTGCCAAATGGGATGCGGGCCACTTCTAATACGCCGATCAACACGCCTGAAGTGGGGGTAATCAGGTTGGTGAATCCATCGCCAATGTGGAATGCAGTGACAGTAGCCTGCTTCGACAGGTTCACCATTTCCGAAATATCGCGTAAAATGGGCATTATCAGGGCAGCCTTGGCTGTACCCGATGTAATAACGGCATTAATGGCAGATGTAAACACGTACATAAGCGACAGGGTGGTGATCTTCCCGGTGCCTTCGATGGTGTTGGCAATGCTGTACAAGATGGTGTCGATGATACGGCCATTCTCCAGTATAACGATGATGCCTCCTGCAAGACCTACCACCAGAGCGGCAGATAAGATGTCGCGGGCTCCTGCTATAAAGGACCGGGTGAGGTCATTGGCATCTTTGCCTATGGCGATACCGGCCACCAGCGCCATGGCAAAGAACAGGGCGGCCAGTTCCATCAGTCCCCATGCAAATCCCATCACGCCTACTACCAGAAAAAGGATGGTGTACATCAGGATGTTCAACACGAAGAATTCCATTGAACTCTTCAATGACCTGTATCCTGTAAAAGCAAAGAGGAGGGTGGCTACCGGGAGAATGGGCAGGGTGGATGACATACTTCCCATCGCCATGGTGGTCATGGGCCAGTTGATGGAAACGAGGATCAATACAGCCAAAGTGCCTATGTAGGCGATCCATGCACCATGACCGGCCGGGGTGCGGAGATTGAGGTCGGCTTTGGTGTGATGTTCACGCCAATAGGCGTCCTCTTCGTACACAAGACTAGATTTGGGATTTTTTTTCACTCGGCTGGCATACCATAGTACATAGCTGATGCCGACGATGTTGATAATCATCCAGATCACAAAACGGTATTCTATTCCTGAGAACATCCTGATGCCTGCAATTTCCTGGGCGATGCCCAGTGTGAAGGGATTCATCAGGCAGCCGGCAAATCCGATGCCTGCACCGATAAACGACATCGAAACCCCTACAATGCTGTCGTAACCCATCGAGATAGCCAGCGGAACAAAGATGATGGTAAAAGCGATGGTCTCTTCGCTCATGCCAAAGACTGCACCAAAAAAGCTAAACATCAGCATTACAACCGTAATGATGATGTTATTGACACCCAGGTAGCGAATCAGACGATAGCGCTCCAGCCGGTTGCTTTTCTTCAGAAAGGAATATACCCCTACGTCGATAGCACGGCTCTCGTTGAGAATCCAGAAAGCACCTCCAAGAATCAGAATGAATACTATAATCTTCGGCGAGCGGGCAAAACCCTGATAAAAAGCAGCGAAAATTTCCCATGTCTGCGGCCGGCTGTCGACGTAATGAAACGATTGGGTGTTGATGACCTCCCTTTGTCCTGATGCAGTCTGGATTACTTCCCGGTCGAACATTCCTCCCGGTACAACCCAGGTAAACATGGCTGCCACCATGATGATAATGAATACGATAACATAGGTGTGCGGAATCTGATGCTTTTTGGCCATAACGAATGAGTAGAATTTTCAGGATGAGAAGGCAAACCTAAGCATTTTTTCAAGAAGTGAAGCGGGCTCAGTTATCAATCACTTTATGCTCATCGGGTTTTTTCTGAATACTACTACTTTCTCAGTTTCTTATTCATCGTTTTCTCAATGGCGTCTATTGTCACTGGAATGAGTGCAGAGAGAACAACAGATCCGTCAGGGGTAACCAGTACATCATCTTCAATACGGATGCCAACGCCCCTGTATTCTGCTGGCATGGTGGTGTCATCAGCCGGAATGTAAATGCCGGGTTCGATGGTGATGACCATCCCGGCAGCGAGGGTATTGCCCTGCATCACGTCGTGAACATCAATACCAATCGGGTGTGTAATGCCATGAGGAAGGTACCTGCCATTAAATCCTGCTGAATCATAGATGTGTTGAACGACATGTTGTAACTGATCAGTGGTAACGCCTGGTTTTATTATTTCTATTGCTTTATCATGTGCTTTCAATACCAGATTGTACAGCTTTTTCCGGGCTTCAGTAAATTTGCCATTAACCGGGAATGTACGTGTTATATCGGCTGAGTAGCCATTAAACCAGGCTCCGACATCCATGACAACCATATCTCCGTCGTTCATCTGTCTCCCGTTCTCTTCATGATGAAGAATGAGTCCGTTGGTGCCTGAGCCAACGATAGAAGGGAAGGCTGTAGTGGTGGCACCACCACTCTTAATGGCATATTCGAAGGCTGCCTGTAACTCGTATTCATACATGCCCGCACTGCAATGCTGCATGGCACTGATGACTCCGTTTCCGGTAAGGTTGATAGACTGACGTATCATTTCCAACTCATAGTCTGATTTGAGTTGCCGGAGGGGTGTGGTAATCACACCAACGGGTTCAATGGAAAGGCTTTTCAACTTTTCTTTTTTAGCCCTGATCATCGACAAGTGGAGAAACTGCCCTTTATTATTTATCCAGTCATGAACGAATTCAGGTTCGGGTAGCCGGGTGTACAACACAGAAAAGCTTTGTTCGAGCTGGTGGTATATGTTTTGAAACTGCGTTATCGGAAGAATGGTGTCGAATGGCTGAAACAGGGAGGGGCTCCTATCGGAAAACAATATAGATGTGATCTCAGGGTGCTTGTCCCATTTTCCTTTTGGAAACAGCATGCAGGCGGTATTGGGTTTATCGTTTCCGGTGAACCATAACAGATCGGCATTGGTCTGATAGCGTACTTTCTCTTCACCCAAAGTCGATGGTGCTTTCAGAACAATCCATGAGTTGTCGTTTAGTAACCGGAGTGCATGGTTATGCCTGTCCCTGATCTCCCTGTCCGGAAATGAGATGGTCTGTGCCCGCGAAGTGCCGGCACAGACCATTCCAATCAGGATAACGATTGGGTAAACGAATCTCATCTCCCTTATTTCAATGTCCGTTTGGTTGTCATCTTCTGGCTGATAGGAATTACCATCGATTGCTGACCTGAGAGGGCAAGATTGATCTGGTTCTCGGTCACCAGTTCTTCATCAATCAACATGCCTGATTTAGCATCGATGTATAGGTTTCCTGCCGTCTTGCCGGTTCCTTCCATGAAGAAATCCATCCCCTGCATCGAGGTTTTGCCTTCATTGGCGATGTCGGCAGTCACTTTTATTACAAGGCATTTTACTCCGTTGTGTTTGGTTTGTTCAGCGATGACATAATTTGTTTTGGTGTTAATGACCAACTGACCACCCATGAAATCGGTGCTATCGGTGCGATCCAGAGTCCATTTTTCTCCAACACTGACTTTGGATTGTTCAAATGGTACCATCGGCAGCGAAGGTTTTATGTAGATACCCATGGAAATAGCACCTTTCTGTTTCGAGGAATCGGAACGTGCATCGGCTTTGCTGATCATTTTTCCCAGTTTGTCAACCTCATAGCGGACAACCTCAGCCATTTCTGCACCTGGTGTAAAGGTTGAATCCATCATCGCAGAGTTGAGTACCAGAGTGTCGGTAATTACCGTGCCAACCAAAGTGTAATTGTCGCCTTTCTTGTTTTCTACCAGATAATTCTGGGTTCCGGAAGCTTTCATGTTGATGATCATTTCCTGACCACCCATCGACTGGGTCATTGTACCATTGAGGGATGTGGTGTAATTGAATTCCTGTCCTTTTTTTAGCTTCAGGGTCTGGGCTGAAACAAAATTAATACAGAGTGCCAATACAGCAAGAATAAGGGTATTTTTCATTTTTTTTACAATTATTGTGAGCGCGTAAAAGTAATTAATTTATTTGTTGAGTGTATAATGTTGGCTTTCATTGGCTATCTGCCATGCAGTGAGAAAACCGAGGTGGGCTGTTTTGGCTGCTTTCAACGCGTCTGATTTATCAGGATTATCGGTAACCTTATGGTAATCATTGTGTAATCCGCTGATGAAGAAAAGGAAAGGAACTCCTTTATCGGAGAAGCTGGCATGATCGCTGCCACCTGTTAGTTCATTTTTATCAAGTATAAGGTTTAGGCCGATTCCTTTATTTTTTGATTCGACGATGTTGGCCAATTCCGGACAGGCTGCTGCTCCTTCCAGAAAGAGGCTGTCACCATTACGGCTGATCATGTCAAGGTTAATCATGGCCACGGTCTTCGCTATCGGCATGAACGGCTTTCTGACATAAGCCTGTGATCCCAAAAGCCCGCGTTCTTCTCCTGCAAACAGGATGAACAACACCGATCTTTTCGGCGCTGCCTTCTGTTGGGCGAAGAGCCCTGCAATAGCCATAACGCCTGATGTCCCCGATGCGTTATCATCGGCACCGTTGAAAATGTAATCGCTGCCATCTTTTTTGTCTTTGCCGGCGCCTACATGATCATAATGAGCACCAATCACCAGCAGTTCGTCCTTAAGCAGCGGATCAGATCCTTCCAGAAATGCAGCTACATTATCGGCCTCCAGTTGCTCAGTCTGCACATTGGTATGGATTCTTGCCGATGCTTCCACAATGGGCAGAGAGGCTGGTAAAGCCCCTCCATCAAGCTTTTCCTGAACCGACTTCAACGCATCCGCACTTCCCCAGAGGGCTTCAATGACCGGCTCCCCTGCATGAACTGCGGGAACAAGTTTTCTACCCGGATCGGCGGTGTGGACAGGCATCAGATCATCTGGCATGATCTTCGAAAGCGAAGGCCACGGGTAACCACGTGGTTTAAGGATCAGCCGCCTGGCAGGTCCGTTTATCATGACAAAACCGATCGCCCCGTGCGAAATGGCGTTATTGGCCTTGACGTTTTCTGCTGTCAGCTTTTCGGAGGGCATCACACCGCTCCCTTTGGGGCCGTCACTTAATACCACTACGATCTTACCATTCACATCGAGTCCGCGATAATCATCATATCCGTTAGCCGTATCTGTGATGCCATAGCCGGCAAAGATAATGGCAGATTCAACTGCTGTATCAGCCGCGAAAAGGAATGGGATGAATCCACTTTTCAACGGGATGACGGTTGTTTTCCCTGATTTTGTTACCGTCATACTGTTATCGTTTCCAAGATGCTGGCGTTGCAACCCGATGGAATGACGGTATGAACTGCCGGCAGGTTTTATTCCCAGCGTTTTAAATCGGGCAATGATGTATTCGGCGGCAGTATCCAGTCCCGGACTAGGAGTGTTGCGACCCATCAGCTGATCGGAAGCGAGGTAGTTGAGATTGTTTCTGATTTCAGTGGCTGTCGTCTCAACAGGCTGACAGTTTTGTGCCATGATATTGTACCCTAAAAGGCACGAACAGGCTAAGATAGATAGTTGCTTATACATAGACAGAAAAAAGTTAGCTTTTTTTTCGTTACAGATGTAACGACGATTTACCGGGAAACAAATTACCACTGAAAATGAGTGTCAGGGTAACTTTTTATCGTCTTCCATTTCTACATTCAGTGTATCAGTTATTATGAGTGCAGGGGGCGGTGTCCGTTTTTCAAAAATATCCTTCAGTTTATTGAATTCACGCCTGTAGGAGAAGCCGATTCCCTGAGTGTACGGGGAATTGTTGAATACCTGATCCAGGTTATTGGATCGGTTGAAAGCCTTAAATTTGAATCTTCCGTCCTCGGTAAGCTTAACCTCTACATTCACATCACCCACGATATTACTCGTGCGGTTTGATCCCTCCTGGCCTGTTACACCAAGGTTCCCGTCGATGGTTACCCTGTTGTCGAAGAGTTGTGTTCGCATGATCACCTCAAACTCTTGCGCTGAAATGTTATCCCCCGGCCGATAATTGATCCCTATATCGACATCACGGCTGACCTGTGAAAGCAGGTTGCTGACCTGATTCGATAAAAGCTCAAACCCGCTTATTCCTATCGTGTTGGAAATGGAGTTGTTCCCGGTCTGAAAACTGAAGTTGTTGAGCACGAGCAGCGAGAGAATCTGTTGCGTCATGACGACCTCGTTGGTGGTATCAAGTTTGGCGTAGATTACCTGTTTATAGGTTTCATCAAGCTTCGGAAATTCAAGCCCGAATGAAATGTCAGGATTCAGCAGTTTGTTCTTTAACCTGATAATGCTGTTAACCGGGATTCTTGCCCTGGTAATTGTTGAGTCCAGTTCCAGGTCAAGACCCGCGAGGGTAGTTCTGCTGTGGTGAACAGCGGTAAGGTTGATGACGGCATTGTAAGGACTGCCATTGAACCTGATGTTGCTCCCGGACCGGATTTCAAATCCCCTGCTGAAAAGATTTTTGTACTTAAAGAGGAAGTTCCCGCTGGTAATCTGGTATTCGCCATTTAGCCCAAGGTCGCCTTTCGAATTGACCGTGAGGTTGATTTCACCCTGTCCACGGCATTCAATGTTCCCCGACTGATAAGGCAGGGCAATTTCGAGCCTTGCTTCAGGGGTAAGCGTCAGGTCAAAGTTGAGATTGAATCCGCTAACATTGAGTTTGTATATAGGCGCTTCCTCTATTGAGTCGTGTGGTTGGTTCAGAAAGACGATAAAGTCATTATCGGCAATCGATGTTGACATCGACAGCGGAAGGAAGATCTCGGTACCCCGCAGAAGCTTCGTGCTCGCATTGAGCGTTAAATTGTTTAGAGGGCCGCTGATACGGATTGGGCCTGAGGCAATGGCTGTCCCATAGAAGAACCTGTTCTGAAAGGCATCGGTATTCATCAGTATAAACTGTTCGGGCCGTACTGTAATGTCCAGTTCAAAATCCTCAAGATAGTTATGCCTGATGACGCCTGTACAAGAGGCCTTATGACCAAGTGAGTCGTTGATAATTATGTTGTCAAAAATGATTTTATCGTGCTCGATGGTAATTTCATCGGCCAGACTGTAACGGGTATTCAGGTAGTTGACCAGAAATTCCGTACGCATCAGCTTCACGCTTCCCTGAATATCGGGTTTTAACTGTGTCCCTGCCAGGTCAAGGTGGGCGGTTGCAAACCCGGATATCTGCGACAGGTTGTCTTCCAGCAAAGGGTTGAGGGCTTTCAGATCAAAGTTTTCGATGCCAATCTTGAGATCGAAGTTCTGCTTAACCGATGACGGATGGTAATAGCCCTTGATGCTGAGTGGATGATACGAGTAATTATCGCCGTTGATCAGCGAGGTCGCATCAATGTGTAACGATTGCAGTTGGTCGATCCATTCGGAGTTAAGGCTCAGGGTTCCCATGCTGTATCCATTGAAACCAAAACTATCAACGGTGGCATTGGCGGTGACGCGGGGTTGATCGAATACATTGAAGGCGATTGCCTCGCCGTTGATCAGTCCGTCGAGGTTTACTCCACTTGATGCTAAAAGGGCATCGAAATTGGAGAGATTGAAATTGACGAAGTTTACCTTGAGCTGAGCCAGTGTGTCGTCAGCAAGCGAGCCCTGCACGGTGAGCCATTGTGCCCCGTTGGTAAGCCCAACCTGGTTGAAGTGCCAACCCAGGCTATCGATAGTGACGCTGTTATTATGAGGAAACATCCATATCTGTCCTCCAATGTTGAGCTTCGATTTGGTGACACTGATATCTACCGCCCTCTGTCTCCCAAAACTGGCATAGCCTGCAATGTCACCCCGGTTGAGATCCCTGATGTCGATATCATTCCATTTGAGATCGAATAAGATACTGTCATTGGCAACATCGGCCATAAAAGCCAGACTATCAAACGCGATTAAGGTAGTGTCGGAATCATACGATTCTTTGACAACTAATCTCTTGCACCCTGTTTCAATAACCAGTCGCTGGTTTTGTGTCTGGCTCCTCAGAAACCAATGTTCTAAACGCTTTCCTCCAATACTAATCGCGGGGGCATTGGCCTGAAGATTAAATTCAACGGCTTCGGCATCATAATGTCCTGTTATCCTTGAGTTGTGGGCAATCTTCAGGGTAGGGAAGAAGAGCGCTGTTATGGCGTCGGGATTGAGAATATGCAACTGGTAGGAAAATTGCTGCCCGCTGATATCCTTTTCGATGAGTTCATCACGCATCTTAAATGATGCCACGTAATTTCGGATAAAGAGGGTTGCAGAACCTCCGATTTCCGAAAATTTTATTCTCCCTTTGATCAGTCCATCTGCAATATCGGAACTGAGGCTTATCAGCCTTTCCCCGTTGGCCAATGAATCTGTCCTGATGTCTATCGAGTTCAGGTTATAAGTTGCATGGGAATTCGAAACAACGAGGTTGTTGATGTTAATGCTTCCTGTCAGGTTATCAAGATCCGAACCACTGAAGTCGGTCAACAGCACCGCCGAAACAACCATCGTCGAATCAGTCTTTATCAGCCCCAGTTTTGCCGGATTGAAGTCGGAAATGGCTGCTGTAAAGTTGAAGGTTGGTAGTTTTTGGCTCAGGTCTGCAATGCCGTTAAAACTTAGTTTCAGGTTGGGGTCATCAATACCGAGAATCCCGCTGAAACGTTTCTGGTCGAACAGCCCGCTGATGTTAATCTCGTTGTATTCATAGCCTTTGACCCGCCACTGCCTGATTTTACCGTCGATGTCAAGATATAGATTGTCAAGCGATACTCCGTGTCCTTTCAGCGATGCCTCCATGGTAACGGGTCCGAAAAGAGCCTCTCCTGTCAGCACGCCGACGTCGAATTTGTCGAGTTTCAGATTCCCTTCATATTCTAGCTCGTAGCGTTTGCTTTGCCGTAAAACAAGGTCGGTGTTTATGGTGCCCAGCGCGGTATGGAAGGAGGCATCGGCTACAAAATCGTTGAAGAATCCTGTGAAATTTCCTTTGATCCCCAGAAAGCCCAGGCGGCGCATTTCTCGCGGAAGTGTTATCTGGTCGCCGACTTCCCCATATTTGGATCCGAGTTTAAACCCTTCAATGTCGGCAGTATTGGTGGTGAAATCTTTGACTTTTAACCTGATGAATGTTTCTTCCACATTGGGAAGCCCTACCAGTTGTACTGCCCCGTCGAACCGGGACTCATCGCCAAAGGTAAAGGTAAACTGATCCGATTTCAGGTTACTGACTTTCCCGTTGACCACCCCCCCGAACCGCACGGCGTTATCCATCCCCAGCAGGGAGGTGCTGAAAGGTGCCAGTTCTGCCAGGTTGAGCGCCGACCACCGTACAAAGGCTTCGATATTAATGCTGTCGATAAACATTTCGTAATCTTGCCAGGTGTTGTATTTGAACGCAAAGTCGCAGTCAAGGTCGCTCCTGGGTGTAAGTAATCTGGTGTCAAATCCCTGTAATGTAGTAGAACTCAGCCGAAAGTGCCCCGTCAGGTCTTTCAGTATAAGCCCGCTGCGTTCTTTTCCTGTAAGTTTGTTAAGTACAAAATCGAACGAATCGGCAATCATGGTAACGGCTTCAGCCTGCAGGGCGATGTCGTTTACATCAATGAAATGATAATCCATTCCCTGAAGATCGCGGGGCTTGTTTTGGTTCAGGTAGGTGAAATGGACGCGTGACAGGTCGAGGTGCCCGCAATGAAGCCGCCATGGCGTTGTTTTGGATTCCGCTACCGGGGTTGTGCCTGCTGTCCCGAGGAGGTTGACCAATGCGCTGTAATTAAAGCTTGTGTCGCCGGCATATTTCACGATGTTTACCCGGGCACTGTCGAGCATCACTGATGCCAATCGTATGCGATGACGTGCCGGCTGGAAACGGGAAGGAACAACAGTTAGCTTTTTAAATGCAATAAACGCGTCGCCGGTCTTATCGGGCACTACGACGTCGTTTAGCTGAATGTCAAAACGGTACCCGACACGTATCGAACCTATTGTAACCTGCTGCCCGAGCTGTTCTGTCAGCCAGCCTGCTGCCTGATGACCCAGCCATGTCTGCACCGCCGGACTTCGCAAAAAGGCGAAGAGCGCCGTGTGGATCGCCAGTAGAATAACGGCCGTGTAGAGTAATATTTTTGAAAATGTTCTAATAGCTTCTGTGGTTTAAATATTCCTGACTCACGCGTTTTGATCGTCTTCCGGTTTCTCCTCCGTGTATGAATTGGCAGCCGGTGCCTCATCCCCTTCCGTCGAACCGGTGCCAGAGGTAACCTGTACACTGATCCCGGATCTGAGTCCCCGGTAAATCAACCAGGCAATCAACAACGAGATTACTTTCACTGCAACGATCAGGCCAAACAGTAACTCCCCGGAGTTGTAATATAGCGAAAAAGCAGGAATATCTTTTAAAAGCGCCAGCAACATGATGACCATGATCCAGCGGTACAACGACATCGAATGCCCGGCTGAGAGTACTGCCAATATCAGATAGATTACCGGATAGATAAACAAAACCACCGCTATTGGAATGAGAAACCGTGCCGGGAGTTCCTGAATCCCGAGCATCGAGATGGTGGGAAGGGCACTCCAGGCCTCTGCCACAGCCAGTATCCCCAACAAGATAATGAGTATCAGCCGGCGCCACCGTTCTTTTTTGAGCGCGGCAACACCGGGAATCTGCTCTATCCATTTTGCCAGACGGTGCAGCGTTATCATGTCAGCAGTTCCCCTGAAACCAAATTCTCCGGAAAGCGTCTCGAACACCTGTTGGTGCGAAAGCCCCTTGCGGAAGTGGGCATGGGCTGAACGTCGAACCGATCGTCGCGAAATCTGTTTCACATTACTTCAGTTAGTTATTGACAGAGCAGGTGTCGGTTTATCCGACCGATTCTAACTCCTGAATGCAAAGGTCTTATTTTTTATTAGTTTTGCAGGTGGTTTTCTATACTGTTTCCACAAAAAAATAATGACCGATAATTTCCCCTTAATTCTTGGAATTGAATCTTCCTGTGATGATACCTCTGCCGCGGTTCTCCATGGCAATCATTTATTGTCGAACATTATTGCCAGCCAGGCTGTACACGAAAAGTTCGGCGGGGTGGTTCCCGAACTGGCATCAAGAGCTCATCAGCAAAACATCATTCCCGTCGTCAATCAGGCCATTACCGAAGCAGGCATAACTAAAGATCAACTCAGCGCCATTTGCTTTACCCGTGGTCCCGGTTTGCTGGGTTCTCTTCTCGTGGGCATCTCTTTTGCCAAATCTTTGGGCATCGGTCTCAACATCCCGATCATCGGGGCCGACCACATGCAATCACACATTCTGGCTCATTTTATCCAGCCCCGGGAAGGCAATAAACCCGTACCCGGCTTCCCGTTTTTGTGCCTTACTGTCTCCGGAGGCCATACCCAGATTGTGCTGGTGCGCGATTATTTCGACATGACGGTACTCGGGAAAACCATCGATGATGCTGCCGGTGAAGCCTTCGATAAAGTTGCCAAGATCATGGGACTTGGTTACCCGGGAGGCCCTGTCGTTGACAGACTTGCCAAACAAGGAAACCCAAAAGCATTTCAGTTTGCCCGACCGCGAATCGATGGCCTCGATTATAGCTTCAGCGGGCTCAAAACATCCTTCCTCTACTTCGTGCGTGATCAACTGAAGGTAAACCCGCTGTTCATGGAGGAAAATAAATATGATCTGTGCGCTTCAATGCAACGCGCTATTGTTGAAACTTTGCTGATTAAACTCATCAAGGCTGCCAAAGAGACAGGGATCCGTGAGGTAGCCGTTGCCGGAGGTGTATCGGCCAATTCAGCATTGCGGACTGCCTTGCTGGACACCGCGAAGAAGTACCGCTGGAACATGTTTATCCCCGAATTTGCTTTCACCACCGACAATGCTGCCATGATCGCCATCTCCGGCTATTTCAAATACCTGCGTGGTGAATTTGCCGGTCAGGATGCCACCCCCTATGCACGGCAACAGTTTTAAAAACTGATTATTTGCCTTTGAATAGCTCCCCTTGGTTCATTCTCCACGGAATGACCCTTCGGGGATGTCGTTGTACAGGCTCCCGGAATGGGAGAGTACAGTTATTGGCTGTATTACCGTGGGGTTTCGTGGCAATTCCTGTAATAACACCCACGGCAGCTTAGAAAGAACACTTCCGATGCTTGTTTCTTTAGGCCTGCAAGGAAAAGAGACGCAGGAAACCGAGGGGCAAATTCATGTTAACATTCATGAAGTAAGCTATATAAGAGGTTTATGTAACACTCCTCTTGTAATTTCCTCGTCAATTCATGTTTGCAATGATAGCGTTATCCGTTTCTTAGACAGTAACCGATAGAAATCTCTGTGCGCGATAAAATTATTGGAGAAGTCGCTATTGACCGGATGGGGTTTTTACCCGATCATTTCCGCGGTGAAACTTGCTGCAAAATGGCCCTGGCTAAAACTGTGCCAGAAATTTTACATAATTATTCTTTCTACATATAAATTATATTCCATAATTACTACAGCCATAGGCGATACATAAGAAAAACCTATCTTTGACCTAACTTTGACCCATCTTTGTCCCCTCTCACGTGTATTTTCGACATGTAAATAACATATAATCAATTAGATAAAATATTGAGTTTTGTGACAGTAAGTTACTAAAAAATTTCAAAAAAAGTTGAAATATTTTTACAGGAAGGGTGAAACAGACATAGAAACGTGTCTGTAATTTGGAATTTCATCCACAAAATAGACAACATTAAAAGCGGGCATTGTTGCCTGATTCATTTTTGAAAATGGGTTTGTATGAAGGTTGGGTGAACAGGTCAGTTCAAACTGAAATTGCGGGGTACCGGATAACCTAAAAGAAGCATGGCCATTCAAATTCAGGGGTTTATTCACAAGCCTGATGTTAGTGACTATGCATTGAATCCTGATCAGGTTGGTAGACCGTGCAGCACGGTCTAGGCGATCTTCAGGAAATCGGGGAATGCTGTACCTGCCGGTGACACACCCTGACAGGAAGTTAGACGGCGAAAAAATATTCCTTTTTATTCGATGTTTCCGCAAGAATTTCTACTTTTGGCTACAATAGAGTGCCGGTAGTTCACAAACCGTCAGCAAGGCTCACCGGGTGCCCTAACCCTGAGAGGGAAGACCGGCCCGGATAAGTGGTAAAAACCTGCTTTTTCCGCAAAAAGTCCTGCACGCGTTTTTGCTCATATTGGCCTCATGACCAAGATGTTAGTACAATTATGATGTGACTGACGTGGCGAAGCTGTGAAGGGTGAGTAGTGAGAGATGAGAGATAAGTGATGATTAGGGAGAAGAGGAGATGTTGGCGGATAAGCCGGCCTTTAAAAAAAATGATTTACCCGCCAACGGGCTGGAGCCCTCTACTGGCTTACAACAAGCTGTTTAACCCATGGTTTTTTGCAAGTATTTTTTTTCGATGATGACCAGATTATGTCAAAAAGATTATTTTTGTCCTGAAAGTTTTCCCTCAGGTTGTTGTAATTACAGTTTTAGAATGAGCTACAGCAGAGCAGACATCAGAATCGAACAGCCCACTATTCAGGAACTGCCTAAACATTGCAGTGTAAAAACCACGATGGTTTATACGCACATCATACGAATAGCTATCCGAACAATTGCAATTCCACTTGATAGGATTGTAAATCAGCAAAATAATAATTCTGATTATCATTGAAAGGGATATGTTTAGGATGAGATATACTAGTTAGCAGTAATACTAAGGGGAAGTGCAACTTGACAGGGACGAACATTTAACGAATTAATCGCAACTAATAATAAATGACGATGGACTTTAAAGACTACATTAAGCAGATCGGAGACAGAGTTGTAAAACTCAAAGACCAAATTCACACAGAGGAAGCTACAAAGAACGCTTTCATTATGCCTTTTTTACAAGCATTGGGTTATGATGTATTTAATCCACTCGAAGTTGTACCGGAATTTATTTCCGACATTGGCCTTAAAAAAGGAGAGAAAATCGATTACGCCATTTTCAAAGATGGTGCTCCGACAATCTTGATTGAGTGCAAACACTGGGCGCAAAATTTAAGCATTCACGATGGTCAGCTTTTACGTTACTTTCATGTTTCTAAAGCAAAATTTGGATTGTTGACCAATGGAATTATTTACCGTTTTTATTCCGACTTGGTCGATGCAAACAAAATGGATGAAAAACCATTTTTGGAGTTTAATATTTCAGAGATTAAAGACAACCAAATTGAAGAGCTAAAAAAGTTTCACAAAACTATATTTGACGCTGAAAGCATTGTAAACACTGCGAGTGAGTTAAAATTTATAAACGAGTTAAAACAGCTCTTTCAGCAAGAGATAAATAATCCTTCACCAGAATTTGTAAAACATTTTGCACGTCAAGTTTACCCAAGTATTGTAACAGCCAAAGTTTTAGAGCAATTCACAATTTTGACTAAAAGATCGGTTCAGCAACACATCAGCGACTTAATCACTGAACGGCTGAAGACCGCATTGACAAAAGAAGACGAAGCGACTAAAGAGCAAGAAGCAATTCAAGCAGAGCAGACAAAAGTTGAAGAGAGCAAAGTTGTAACTACCGAAGACGAGTTAGAAGGTTTTATGATTGTAAAAACAGTTTTACGTCAAAAGATAAGCGTATCAAGGATTTCACACCGAGACGCCCAATCATATTTTGCAATTTTATTGGACGACAACAACCGCAAGACAATTTGTCGACTTTATCTAAATGGGAGCAAGAAATATTTGGCAATACTCGACGACCAGAAGAAAGAGATTAAAAACGAGATTTCATGTATAGACGACATTTTCAATTTCTCGGACGCACTTTTAAAAGTTGTTGAGAACTACGATAATTCAAAGTAAAAATCTGACGGACAAAGAAGTACTACTTGTGACAAAAACTATTTGTCAATTGGGGTTTCGGTGAGGACAACAAAGTCCGCAGTCCACAATCCCGATAGCGATCGGGAGCGGTGCGGCTCGACAAGAAAACCGCGCCCAGTCGGCAACTGCATATAGTGTGCCGAGAAGCAGAACATCGGCAAATAAAGTTCTGCATGCTGTAATCAAGATGGTGGAAGCAGTTGTAAGTTGAACCACCGGTGTCACCTTACAGGAGGGGGCATCAAACCACCCAATGGTGCTGCTGTAAAGAGTGGTGGTACTGAGCGATTGGGAAAAGTTAACCCTATGAGGTTTTCAGGTAAGGATAAAGGAGCTGAACGCAAGTGAACCCTTGATGAGGAGTCGAGAAGTTGCCATAACCTGTCAAAAGCTACGGAGTATGTGACGGAGTGATAAGTTTAGCGGAAACCTGTTTATTGGCTAAGCGGCAGGCGTCTTTACAGAGGGCAGGACTTTTATCCAGGCTTGGTTACGGAACTCGGGAACCAGCATGACGATGCTAAGGGAAGGGCACAACGGGATCACCCCGGAGGCCATAAACCGAAGCGGCATGTTGGGTCGGATTGCCCCGTAGTAGTGATGATACAACTGTAATGGAAGAGGAGCGAAGGGGGCAAGTTATACAGGATCATAACATCGAACAACTCGCAAGAAGATGACTTTATGGAATGAGACAAAATCGGTACCGGTAAGCAAAGAACAAGTTTGGGAAGCTTACAGGAAAGTGCGCTCCAACGCAGGAAGTGCAGGGGTTGATGGCATTAGCATGGAAGAATACGATGCTAAAAGGTCGGGATACCTGTACAAATTGTGGAACAGGATGGCCTCGGGCAGCTATTTCCCGCCACCGGTAAAAGAGGTTGAGATACCCAAGAAAGACGGCAAGATGCGTAAGCTTGGGATTCCTACCATTAGCGACCGGGTGGCACAAATGGTTGTGAAAGACTATCTGGAACCGAGGTTTGAGAAGATCTTCAGTCCCCATTCCTACGGATACCGACCGGGAAAGAATGCCCATGGGGCATTGTCTGTGGTACGTGAAAACGTAAGGATGCCGGACTGGGCAATCGACCTCGACATCAAAGGGTTTTTCGACAACATTGACCATGGGAAACTTATGCTGGCCGTGAAGAAACATGTCCCGGAAAAGTGGTGCATTATGTACATCGAACGATGGCTGCAAATGCCCGTGCTTACCAAATCAGGCGAACTGAAGCAGAAGCAGGGCAAAGGCACACCACAGGGAGGGGTAATAAGCCCGCTACTGGCGAATTTGTTTCTGCACTATGCCATGGACAAGTGGTTGGAGCAAACCCACTCAGCAGTAAGGTATGTGCGTTATGCCGACGACGCCATATTGCACTGTAGGAGCAAAGTACAGGCTGACTATGTGCTGCGCAATTTGAACAAACGGATGAAACAGTGCGGATTGGAACTGCATACGGAAAAGACGAAACTTGTATACTGTAAAGATCACAGGCGGCAAGGGGAGTACGAGAACGTAAAGTTCGATTTTCTGGGATACTCGTTCCAGCCCCGCACAACAAAGTCAAAAAGGGACGGGAAACTGTACCTTGGTTACGACTGTGCCATCAGCATTGGTTCAAAGAAGCGCATTGCCGAAAAGATGAAAGAACTGGGCATTGAACGCCTGACGCATAAAAGCATCGTAGGGGTTGCACAATACCTTGAACCTTATATCAGGGGATGGATCAACTATTACGGGAAGTTCAGGTTGTGGTCGATGAACCCGGTCTTTCAGTGGCTGAGAAGGCGACTTGTAATGTGGGCACGGAAACGGTACAAACGTTACAAAACGAGCATTGTCCAAGCTTATGCATGGTTGAAGAGAGTGAAGGAACAATATCCGACATTATTTTACCACTGGAGGCTAGGATTTTCGTAATGAAACGTATAGATTTGTATAACAAGAGCCGTGTGATGGGAGACTATCAAGCACGGTTCTGTGAGAGGCTGAAGGGGAAGTTCCTTCGGCCTACTCGACGTTCCGTCCGTTAGCGGTCATGCTATGACGACAGTGCAAACACATACTGAGATACAAATAATGGACGACAGCAAATTGAAATTAACCTTTGAAAAATACGACATTGAGTTGTCTAATGACAATGTATTTAAGCTTAATTCGGCTGACAATAACTTCAAGTATGACTTTGTTTATCATGACGAAGAAGCACCCAAATTTCAATGTAGCCAACATGCAATTAAAGTTTTCGTAGACGGACAACTTTATAAAAGTGCAATTGTGTGTGCAATTGCAGGCGGGACGACAATTCATTCCCAATCAGCGGTCATTGCCGACAATGACATATTTATTAGTTGTGCAGACAAGGTTTTTAGTTTATCTCTTCCGGACTTGACTCTAAACTGGATAACCCAAGTAGATATGGCAACTTGCTTCGGTATTTACAAAGCCGATAACGGACTTTTCACTCATGGAGAAATGAGTGTAGCACGACTTGACCATAATGGACTAATAGTTTGGCAGACAGGACTTCGTGATATTATCGTAAACATAGAAGAGAATAGAGAGCAAAACGAGTTTGTCATGCACGACACATATATTAGTTTATTGGACTTCAACAACAACAAGTATCAACTTGGTTTTGACGGAAAATTTATAAGCGAACAATTGAGCGAACAACAAAAGCATTGGGACTTAATAGACAAAAAACGAAATCAGAGGAATGAGAAAACTTGGTGGAAATTTTGGGCGTGACGAAAAAGCACGAACCGCTAACAAAAACTATATGTCAATTGCCGTTTTCGTGCTGACAACAAGCCGTGTAGCCCGCAACAGCAGCGGTACGGCTCGACAGGAAAACCGCCCGCAGTCGGCAACTGCATAGTTCTGTCCGTTATGCGGCAGCTTAAAAGACAACAATACCAACTATTAACACGACATTACAATGGGATATAAAAGTGTTTGCATAGATTGTAGAAAGTCATTAAACCGACCTTTAGACACAGGTTCTGACAGACTTTATCCGTGTTCATTATGCGGTAAACCAATGACACTTCTATCTCATAGATTCAGACCACCTAAAAAGACGGATGACAAGAAGTGGGAGACAGTAAAATATTTAATTGAAAACGGTTTTTATTATGACCACGTTTATCAAAAAATTGAAACTAACTGCAACGGGGTAACAAGTTATCAGAATTATGCAACGTATCCCGACAACATTAGAGACGCTAAAGAATTTGTTGAGAAATATAAAGAGCAAGCACGAAAATGATAGAAAGGAAGCAAAATAAAGACGAAAAACAAGCAGAACTTGAAAAGTACCGAGACTTGGTTTTGGCAACACTTGACTATTACCTTGCTAATAAAGAAAAGCAAATCAAAACTACCGACTTTGATTCAGTTCAACATTATAAAGGACTTAAAAAACAAACAGAGGAACACTATCAAAAAGGACGACTAACAAAATTAAAGCAATGGTTTCGTGACTTGACTGAAATACAGATAGAAACAATAGACCTAAAATTCAATGAGTATTTACGAGAGAAAACCAATTATGACATCGACATTTTTAATTCTTATTTCCAACGAGTTGACAAAGTAATCGGAAAAGGTAAAATCACAACAGACAATCAGTTTTATGATTTAAGTATAATGGTTGACCAACTTTGCCAAAGAGAGCCAGTTGATAATGACAAAATTGAAAAGATAAATAGACTATTAAGAGAATATGAAGAACGAAAATCACGAAAAATAAAAAAGCCGACCGCATAACACGCGGTATGAAAAATTGCCTGGACAGTCGGTTATTCATGGGTTGTAGCCCGCTTCAACTTTTGTGTAACTTGAGAGGAAATCACCCGCAATCGGCCACTTTTCATAGTGTGCCGAGAAGCAGAACAGCGGCAAATAAAGTTCTGCCTGCTGTAATCAAGATGGTGGAAACAGTAGTAAGTTGAATCCCCGGTGTCACCTTACAGGAGGGGGCATCAAACCACCCAATGGTGCTGCTGTAAAGAGTGGTGGTACTGAGTGATTGGGTAAAGTTTCTGATCCGTTACAAAACGAACCTAAACAAAGCTTACGAATGGTTAAAACGGGTGAAGGAGCAATTCCCGAACTTGTTTTACCAATGGAAGTTAGGATTTTCATAATGTAATGTATAGATTTGTATAACAAGAGCCGTGTGATGGGAGACTATCAAGCACGGTTCTGTGAGAGGCTGAAGGGGAAGTTCCTTCGGCCTACTCGACCCGCCAACCGTTGGTGGCAATCCTTTGACGACAGAGCAACCATCAACCGACAAACAAAAAAAGCGAGTAGTTGAACAATGCAAATAATGAACTTTACGACGCATAAACATTTCAATCTTGTTTCTTCTTCTTGGGGTTCAGGACAACCCCAGGACATTGCAGCTTTGCTTGATTCAGTTATTACCGACTTTTACTCAAACCTTGACATCGGCAAAATTCCTACTATGCCTGTTCTTGTGTTAAGCACATTGACAAGAAATCCGCCAACCAGTAATCCTGAAATAATTAAAACTGGAAATCTTGTGTTGATTTATTTAAGCACTCAAGACCTACTTTGGAGTCAGTATTCCTACCAATTTTCTCATGAACTTTGCCATTATGTAATTGATATCGACTTCCCGCCAAAGAATGGTAGGTTTGGATGGTTTGAAGAATCGTTATGTGAATTAGCATCGCTGTTTACTTTAAACAAAATGAGCATTACTTGGCAGACGAATCCGCCATACGCTAGTTGGACTTGGTATTCCGCTTCTCTAAAAACGTATGTTGACGACTTGACTTCAAAGTCAGAGAACACAATAGCAAAACGAACTAATGAGTGGCTCGCTAAAAATCTCACTGAACTATACAAAGACAGATATAAAAGAGCTGAAAACTTAATTATTGCAGTTAAGCTTCTTCCGTTTTTTACAGCGACACCCGACTTATGGAAAACAATTCAGTTCATAAAAGAAATAGCCATTACAGACGATATGACTTTTGAACTTTATCTTTCGGAATGGAAGAAACTAATTCCTGCAAGTTTACATTTGAGTTTTGACGACATTATCAAACTGTTTACAGACAATAATATTGCGACATGACAAGCAACGAACTAAATGTGTGCAAACTTCAAGCAGACCGACTTCGGACGGACAGAAGGGCAGCCGCTAACAAAAACTATATGTCAATTAGGGTTTTGGTGCGGACAATAAAGTTCGCAGCCCGCAATCCCGATAGCTATCGGGAGCATCGGGGTTCGACAGGAAAGCAACGCGCAATCACTAACTGCATATAGTTAAGACCGTTAGACTGCATTATAAATAGCATCCCTGCATTAATGAAAGAAAACTTACAAATATGCCAATAGATATAATTTCATTAGGAAAGAAAATAAATCGGTGTAGAAAAAACCTAGCCCTTGAATTATCAGATGTTTCTGAAAAGGTAGGGATTTCTATTGAACGTTTAGATGAAATTGAAAGAGGACATATTGAACCAACTGGTGATGAGATTTTGATTTTTGCGGATTTTTACAAACAGGACTATAAGTATTTCATTAGTAATGAAAAACTGTCGGCAACAGAACAGATTGAAGTTTTATACCGAAAATTTGGCGATGATTTTTCAAAAGAAGACCGGTGGGCATTACAAGAGTTTATTTATTTATGCGAAAATGAACAAGAAATATTAAATTACTTAGAATATGAGAATGTAAACTTTTCTGCACCTAAGTATCCTAATGTTTATAAATCTCAGGGAGCAGAAACAGCAGAAAAGCTCAGACAATTCTTAGGGTATAAAAACGATGAATTGTATTCTGATTTATTTTCTGAATTTAGGAAAATAGGATTACATATTTTTCGAAGAAGGCTTTGTAATTCAAAAGTATCAGGGTTATTTATTAAGCATCCTAATGCTGGGAAATGTATTCTTGTAAATTATGACGAAGATACATATAGGCAAAACTTTACGCTCTCTCATGAAGTATGCCATGCATTACTAGATGATGAGTTTGAGTTTAGTGTTTCTTTTAAAAATGACAACGATTATAGAGAAATAAGAGCTAATAATTTTGCTAGTAGTTTCTTAATTCCTCCAAGTTTTATTGAAAAACTAAGGGCAGTAACCTGGAATGAAGAATTGATAGTAGATGTAGCAAATCAATTAAAAGTTAATGTTCAAACTTTACTTATAGCCTTAAAATCTAATAATTGCATTGGTAAATCCCAATATGAAAGATTTATGGTGTTAAAAATACCCAGAAAACAAAAAGAAGATTTTGAATTAAAAGGGGTTTCACCTACAATTATAGAATCAAAAAAGACATTGCTTGAGAAAGGTTTATCAACGTATTATGTTCGAAATTGTCATGAGGCATATAAAAATGGGCACATTTCTTCTGGAAGGTTGGCGGAAAATCTATTAGTGGATGAATCTGAGTTGACTTCCATTTTAGACTTGTTTAAACTGAAATTGGATTATGAATATTGATATTACAGAGTTTAATAGAATAAATGTGATTGATACATGTGCTATTGATAACCTTTTATCATCAGCGACACTATATCGAGCTGCAAGGTCTTCCAATTGCAGCTTTTGCTATACAAAATTTGTTGAATACGAAATGTTGTATAAAAACAGGAAAAATATAGATGAGAAATCCAAAGAATTGCAACAGAAACTTAAAGATGAAACATGCGCAAAAAGGCTTGAATGTCATAATTTAAGCATTGATGATTTGCAAGAAATAGAAATCCTTGAACAAAGAAAACGATTAGGAAGTGGCGAATTATCAAGTATAGCATTTGCAAAAAAAATAAATCAGAATTTCATGACAGATGACTCAAAGGCAAGAAAATTAGGGGGATTAGTTCTAGGAATTAAAAGAGTGCAGACAACACCGCATTTAGTTGGCTGGTTGTTTTATAAACGAGAATTAATTGACAGTGATTTTTCTGTAATTATTTCTGAGCATCAAAATTATAACAGACCCTTAAGTCAATACTTTGAAGAAGCATATCTGGAGAGTCTAAGAATTAGAAGTATGAACAAATAACACAACCTAATAATGTATATACAAAATAGGCGTGACAGTTGTAAATTCAACGATTGTACCCCGCTTCAAAATTGTAATGATTTGATAGGTTTGAAGCCCATAGTTGCCTACTTGGCATATACTCGCCATTATGGGTTATATTAAAAGGACTACCAACTATGGAGAATGAGTATAAAATAATTTTTTCACCCTCTAAGATTGACTTGAAAAAAATTGAAGATTGGTTGATTCAAGAGAGGGAAAGATATGATGACGGATTTTATTGTAATTGGAATATTATCGAGAATTCATTTGAAAGAAACGAATTGATTAGCTTAGAATTAAATGACATTCCAATTGGTTTTGTTGTTTGGCGACAATCTGACATTTTCATAGAAATAGACATCATGGAAATTTACCATGATTATCGGAGAAAAGGTTTAGGAAAAATATTTTTCAAAATGATTTCAGAGTCATACAAAGACAAGGGAGTTCTAGCAATTAAGCTTTTCTGTGAACCTAGAGAATCTCAACACTTTTGGAAAAAAATGGGATTTATTCAATTTCCAATTCGTGTTTATGCTGAGTCCGATCTCACATTTTATAAACCGCTAATAGAGATCTGTGAAACAACAGAAACTCCAAATGAATTAGATAAGATTGAATTATGGGATGTGGAACCATATCAATCCCAAGAAAAGTCACCACGTTGGTGCTGGGACATTAGTATCGAGAATGGGATATTAGTTAAACCAATAATTCAGCCATGCAATGTGAATTGGAACATCAGGTGGACAAAGAATGGAAAAATAGAGAAAGAAGATAAGGTAAAATACTTCTCCGCAGACAATTCGATAGAATTCAGCCCTTTCATGTATATCAAAAGATTAGATGAATAAAGAAATACAACCCATAACAAAAACTATATGTCAATTGCCGTTTCCGTGCGGACAACAAGCCGTGTAGCCCGCAATCCAGATAGCGATCGGGAGCAGTGCGGCTCGACAGGAAAATCGCCCGCAGTTGGCAACTGTATATAGTTCCATCCATTACGGTTATTTAAGTGCTCACATCATAATAACAAGTAAACCAAATAAATTATATTGCTTATGGACAACAGAGTTTATTACGGAGAATATTCTCTGAAACATTGGATTGAGTTAATTTTGAAGGAAAATATAATTCTTCCTGACTATCAACGCTATTTTGTTTGGAATGAAAAAAAGGTTGAAACGCTAATCGACACTTTTAAAAACAAACAATTTATTCCACCTATTACAATCGGAGCGTTTAAAAATGGAAATGCCAATCAAAATTTAATACTTGACGGACAACAGCGACTAACCAGCATTTTATTAGCACATCTTGGTTTATATCCAGATGAAACAACATACAAAAAAGCAATTGAAAAATTTGCTAGCGAAAACGATGATGAAGACGAACCGGGCGAACAACTTGACAATGTTTTTGAATGGACATTTGAAAAATTAACTGAAAAGGGAAAAAACAAACAAGACATACTTACAAAAATTGCTGATGGCAATTACAAGAAAATTGATTTCAAAATTGACGAAAAGTTCCTTGAGACAACCTTCTTGGGTTTTTCTTATTTAGTGCCGTTTATTTCAGACGAAAAAGTACAACAGAAATATTACTCTTCTGTTTTTAGAAATATAAACATTCAAGGAGAAGCCTTGTTGCCACAAGAAAGTAGAGCTTCATTATACTTTTTGGATAAAGACTTGGTTCAATTTTTTGTTCCAGACTTTACTAAAGCATTCGTAGTAAAAAGTGTAAGCAACGAAACTAAAATTGACTTTGTTAGATGCTTATCTTTATTGTCGCAATACAACAAAGACAAGGTTGCAAATTATGTAGCCCGCAGTTATAAACCACAAATGGAAAAATACTATGAAGAATATATTTATTCCGTTGTCGCTGATCTTGATGCTAAGTATGGGAAATTTTCTACCATTTTTCCGAACAATAAATATGACGACCGTTTTTCAAGTTTGCAACAAGCACTAATTTCATTGGATATTCCAAAACAATCCCCGTCAATTATTGATTTGGATATGTATTTCTTTGGCCTTACATATACGATTATCTTTGAAAACAAAACGATAGACGTTACCAAAAAGGACGAACTAAAACAAAAAATTGAAGCTAAAATAAGCGAGTTTAAAAAGGACAATTCTCATACAAGAGCACCTAGTAATTTAGGCCATTTAAGGTCTAGAATTAGTTCATCAATTGAAATATACGAAAAATATGCGTCCTAACATTCACACAGATTTCATATTATCACCAATTACAGACATTTTGAAAGATGTTGTGTCTGCAAGCGCAGGAATTGGAAGTGGTATAGAAACATTTACTTTGTGCGACTATGTAATGCAATCTGTATTCATAAGAATGACAGGATTTCAAGAACAGAAAATGAAATGTGTTTGTTGGGAAATGGCAACTGTTGATTACGAATATAGATACGAATTCACAAGAACACCTTTGGGCGAATGTTCAAGCTATTCAGAGAAACAAAAGATTTACAGAGACTTGGTTAAACAAATTGAAAAATATGGATTAGAGTTTTCTAAGATTGACATTGGCAAACAAGACATATTGAAAACGACTTTTTCTGACATTTTAGATACATTTTCTAATACCAATTTATCAATTTGGGCTCAGAAAGATTTTTTAAACTTCCAAACTATTTCAGATCAAATTAAGGATAGCCATTTTGCTAGTGAGAAAGGCAGCCTATTTTCAGACGCTTCATTGAGAAAAATGTATGAAGAACATTTGTATAGACAAAGAAATAGAATTGCTCACAACACATCATCGTACCAACAAAATTTGCCAACACTAAAAACTTTGATAGACGAAGATTTTAAATACGAAAATTATTTTGTTTACTTTTCCATATTAGTGTTAATAGACAAAATATTCATAGAACTGTATAAAAAATATTTAGCAAATATTGAAGACAAAGGAAATTAGCAGCAGAAAAACGCCCGCTAATAAATAGGACTCTGAGCGGTCTACTAGACCCGGCAAGGAGTACAGGTTGAACTACATCCTTCAACAGACTATGTACTTACCGGCAGTTATCGGAATAATTCAGGTTCTTTTCTAATTTGAGTGGGTAGTTATACCTTTGCGGCAAAAACAAAGTATATGACAAGCGGG